>TARA_R110002033_G_scaffold58464_5_pt1 | contig 273137 bp, 225 predicted proteins | sample TARA_R110002033 | Tara Oceans TARA_R110002033 (sample SAMEA4397051) | marine metagenome | biome: Polar Biome; feature: [SRF] surface water layer (ENVO:00010504); material: water (ENVO:00002006), including particulate matter (ENVO:01000060) such as... | depth 5 m | reverse complement strand
CCCGCTACTAAGAAAACCAGCTAGAAATAGCTGGTTTTTTTGTTTAGTAAAAAAATAATTCTTGCATTGATTTTTAAGCTAATCAAAAAATAGGAGGCAAAGCGAACTTGGTTTTCTTTGTAAAGCCAACCCAAAGGCCCTTTCCGTAGTGCTACGGAGGAAAGAATCCAGTTCCCGCTACTAGAAAAACTGAGAGGCTTTTTTTATTAAAAAAATGCTGCTTATTCAAATTTAAAGCATTCTTCCTTTCGGAATTATCATCTTCCTATCTGACAAACTATAAAAACCATACCCAATTAAACATTCTTTCTTTGAACAAACAGCTTTTAGTTCAAATCATTCTAACGTGTGTAACAGAAGTTACTGTACAGCACATTTAGAATGCCCAAATTTGTATACATACATATGGTAGTATTTAACTGATTTCTATCATTTTAAATGGTTATTATTTGAATTAATTTTATCTTAAAATCTAATCATAATGTCAAAAATCGTCATTTTAGGAGCAGGTATTTCTGGTCATGTTGCAGCAGCCCATTTGCGCAGAAAATTATCCAAAGAACATGAGGTTCTAGTGCTATCTCCGAATAGTAATTACCAGTGGATTCCTTCAAATATATGGGTTGGTATTGGCAGAATGAAGTCAGAACAAATTTTATTTCCATTAGCACCGCTATACAAAAAGAAAGGCATTAATTACAAACAGGCCAAAGCTGTTTCATTTTACCCTGAAGGCGATAAAAGTGAAGCAAAACCATATGTACTGGCTGAATATGTCGCTGGTGAAAACAAAGGTAAACAGGAAAAAATAACTTACGATTATCTAATAAATGCAACCGGCCCAAAGCTGAACTTTGAAGCTACCGAAGGCTTAAATCCAGGGTCCAACAAAGCCTATTCTGTTTGCACCTACACACATGCGGATCATGCGTGGAAAGGTTTAAATGCATTAATTCAACAGATGAAGCAAGGCAAAAAAGCTAAAATTCTTATAGGCACTGGTCATGCTAAAGCTACATGCCAAGGTGCCGCTTTTGAATACATATTAAATGTAGAACAGGAGCTTAGAAAACACAAAGTACGTGATATGGCTGAAGTTACTTGGATTTCCAACGAATATCAATTAGGAGATTTTGGAATGGATGGCATGCTACTAAGTTATGGAAGTATGACTATGAAATCTCACGAAATGGTAGAGATGATTTTTGAAGACCGAGATATTAAATGGATCCTTGGTGCAGGTGTTCAGAAGATTGAAGATGGAATAGCTCACTATGAAAATTTAGATGGTGAAACTAAAACTGAAACCTATGATTTTGCAATGCTCATCCCCTCTTTTTCTGGTCATGGATTTAAAGCCTATGATAAAAACGAGAATGATATTACAAATAAACTCTTTAAAGGGTTTATGATTGTCGATGCAGATTATACCCCGAAACCATATGAGGAATGGTCTGTACAGGATTGGCCAGAAACCTATCAAAATCCGAGTTACAAAAATATTTTCGCCCCTGGAATCGCTTTTGCACCTCCACATAGTATTTCAAAACCTAGAAAAAACAGCAATGGAACAGAAATTTTTCCTGCCCCTCCAAGAACAGGAATGCCCTCTGGTATTACTGCAAAATTAGTGGCAGAAAATATTATAGATTCTATTAAAAACGGTAAGGAATCACTAAACCACAAAGGGTCGATGGGAAATATGGGGGCAGCATGTATCGCTTCCGCTGGTTATGGATTAACAACAGGAAGCGGTGTAAGCATTACTACATACCCTATTGTCCCTGATTATAAAAAATACCCAAAAACTCAAGGAAGAAAATTAAGTAAAACCTTCGGTGAAATAGGTTTAGCAGGTCATTGGTTAAAACTAGCCCTACACTATGCCTTTATTTACAAAGCTAAAATGCGTCCATTTTGGTGGTTAATTCCTGAATAAAAAACAAAAATTATGACACAACGAATTTCAAAATACCAACGATTTAAAATGATGAATCCCATCATTCAGTTTTTTAAATTTATATATTTAAGCATCAAAATAATGCTTATTGTTGCTGGTGGTCATGGTGGGACAAAAGAAAAAAATTACCTAAGTAAATGATAAAAACAACAATTTTATCTTTTTATAGATAGTTTTTCAAGTGATATAGATCATAAAAAAAACAGATAGTTTTAATTATATTTACAGTGTGAATAGATTGGTTTCCATAGCGCTCTCCTTTACAATCCTGCTTCAAAGTTTGGGTGTTCAATTAATGGACATTGCCCAATTTGACGAATTGATCGAGCATGCCCAATACCATAATCAACAGTATGGAGATTCCATACTTGTTTTTATTTCTAAACATTATGGTGAATTAAAATCTGACCACGTAAAACAACACCAAGAAGAACAAAAAGATCACGAAAAATTACCTTTTAATCATTCTTCTTGTTCACATTCAACTTCAATTTCAGCTTTTGTATTTAACACGTTCAAGCATGAGTTTAATTATTCAGACTTTTCAGAAAACATAGAGGCTAATTATCACTACCACGCTCCTAATTCAAGCCTACACGACAAAGGGCTCCTTCAACCACCACGGCTTTCATAAAATAATCGTTTTTTTAATTTATCTGCTTGATCACATTGTATTTGATTAAGCTATTAACGTCTATTATTTTATAAAAAATGCTATCACAAATTATTAATTTCAGTATAAAGAATAAATTTATTATTCTACTTTTTACAACTTTCCTTATAGGCTTTGGCTTGTATTCATTATCGCAAATTCCGATTGGAGCCGTACCCGATGTAACTAACAATCAGGTACAAGTAATCACAACATCTCGTAATCTTTCTACTCAAGATATGGAGCAATTTATTACCTACCCTGTCGAGTTAGAAATGGTAAATCTACCTGGTGTAAAAGAAATTCGTTCTATATCTAAATTTGGCTTATCTGTTGTCACTATAGTATTTGATGATGATATGGGGACTTTTTTACCTCGTCAACTGATTGCTGAAAAAATAAAAACCGCTACCGAAAAAATTCCAAATGGTTTTGGCACACCTGAAATGGGACCAATTACCACCGGTTTAGGGGAAATATATCAATATATACTCGATGTAAAACCCGAATATAAAAATAAATATACGGCTCAAGATTTGCGAACGATTCAGGATTGGGTAGTAAAAAGACAACTCTCGGGTATTCCTGGTGTTGTTGAAGTGAATACTTGGGGTGGATTTTTAAAGCAATATGAAGTCGCTATAAATACAGAGAAACTCAATGCAATGAATATCACTGCAAATGAGGTTTTTACAGCCTTGGAAATGAATAACAATATTTCAGGTGGTGGATATATTGAGAAAGTTAATCAAGCATTTTTTATTCGAGGTGAAGGATTGATTACTTCTTTTGAAGACATTAATAATATTGTCATTAAAAATGAAAATAACCTTCCAATATATATTAAAGACGTTGCGAAAGTAGGCTTCGGGAATGCAACACGTTTTGGTGCCATTACCGGGAATGGAGAAGGTGAAAAAGTATTAGGGCAAGTAATGATGCTTAAAGATGCTAACTCAAAACAAGTTATTGAGGCAGTAAAAGAACGCGTTGAAACTATATCTAAATCACTTCCCGAGGGCATTTACATCAATGCCTTTCTAGACCGTAGCGAACTCATTAAAAAAACTACATTCACCGTTTCTGAGAATCTAATTTTAGGTTGTCTGATTGTTATATTCGTTGTAGTTCTACTCCTTGGTAATTTTAGATCTGGACTTGTTGTAGCCTCTGTTATCCCCTTGTGTTTATTATTTGCTTTATCCTTAATGTACATTTTTGGGGTAGATGCCAATCTGATGAGTTTAGGAGCTATAGATTTTGGGATCATCATTGATGGCGCCGTGATTATTGTTGAATTCATTGCTTTTCAGATCACTCAAAAAAGAAGCGAAATTAATACGCTGGGAAAAGCAGAAAAACAAGCCCTTCAAGATAACATTACTTTTACTGGGGCTTCAAAAATGATGAATTCTGCCATTTTTGGACAGTTCATTATTTTAATTGTTTTCATCCCTATCCTTTCGCTTTCTGGAGTGGAAGGAAAAATGTTTAAACCCATGGCGCTAACCTTTAGTTTTGCATTAATAGGCGCTATGATTTTATGCTTCACCTATGTTCCCGTAGCAGCTTCTTTATTCTTAAAACCTTCAAAGGAATCGAGTAAAAACATTTCGGTTAAATTAATGAATTGGCTCAATAGAAAATATGAACCAATAATTCATTGGGCATTGCGTAAAAAACGAATGGTTTTAGCCATTTCAGCACTTCTCCTAACCATTTCAATATATACGTTCACCACTATGGGGGGCGAATTTGTACCCACACTAGATGAAGGCGATTTTGTTATTCAACCTATACTCAAAACGGGTACTTCTTTAAGTAATACTGTTAAAATCACAACAGAAATCGAAAGTATATTACTCTCAAAATTTCCTGAAGTCAAACAAGTTGTTACTCGAATAGGTGCTGCGGAAGTTCCAACAGACCCGATGTCTATGGAAGAAAGTGATGTAATTATCATTTTAAAACCAAAAGGGGAATGGGTTTCAGCAAAAAGCAAAGACGAACTTGCCGATAAGTTCAAAGAAGCACTCGCCATTATTCCTGGAATGGAAGTCGAATTCACACAACCTATTGAGATGCGTTTCAATGAATTAATTACTGGTGTAAGAGCAGATATAGCAATTAAAATTTTTGGTGACGACCTTGATGTGCTCTCGAAAAAGGGAAATGAAATTAAAAACCTAATCGAAAATGTACCTGGTGCCGCTGATATTTCAGTAGAAAAAATTGTAGGCCTTCCTGAAATGAATGTGAAATTTGATAGAAGAAAAATTGCTCGATACGGACTGAATATTCAAGATGTGAATGATATGATATCCATGGGTTTTGCTGGTAAAACAACAGGAAATGTTTTCGAGGGCGAAAAACGCTTTGATCTTGTTGTACGCTTAGCTAAAGAAAATCGAAATACCATTGATGACCTCAAAAACTTATATATTGATCTACCCAACAAAGGAAAAATTCCCTTATCCGAACTTGCGGATGTTACCTATAAAAAGGGCGCAGCCAAAATATCACGTGATAACACAAGACGAAGAATTGTTGTAGGTATAAATGTACGTAACCGCGATTTGCAATCTGTTGTTGACGACGTGCAGGCATTGATTAATGAAAATTTGAAGTTACCCATAGGATATTCTATTACTTATGGCGGTCAATTTGAAAACTTACAAAGCGCAAAATCAAGACTCATGGTAGCCGTTCCCATTGCTCTTATCCTGATTTTTATCCTACTATACTTTGCTTTTAATTCGGTCAAAGAAGCTTTGATGATTTACTCGGCCATCCCACTATCTGCTGTTGGAGGTATTTGGTTATTGTGGATACGTGATTTACCTTTTAGTATCTCGGCAGGAGTTGGATTTATAGCCTTATTTGGAATTGCAGTACTAAATGGTATCGTACTCATAGAACATTTTAAAGAACTCAAGAAAAAAGGCTTTGATAGTATGGAAGAATTAATTAAACAAGGAACAAAAGATAGGTTAAGGGCGGTACTCCTAACAGCCGCAGCGGCAGCATTAGGGTTTTTACCTATGGCAATATCTACAAATGCAGGAGCAGAAGTACAACGACCTCTAGCTACAGTAGTAATTGGCGGACTAATTACCGCCACTCTTTTAACACTTGTGGTTTTACCAGTACTCTACGCCTATTTTAACAGTCCTAAAACAAAGAATAGCAGTATGAATAAAAAAACCATTGTAGGCCTAACGCTTACTTTGCTGTTTTTCGCTTTACCTACAAAGGCGCAACAAAAGCCATTAAATTTGCAGGAATTATTACCGCTAGCCATAGCGAACAATGCAGGATTTAAAGCTAATAAATTGCAAGTGCAACAATCGAAAACACTTATAAATAGCGCTTTTAGTTTTAACAAAACACACGTTTATTATGAGTTCGATGAAAATAACTTAGCCTTTAATAATGAACCCTTACGAGTATTCGGTTTTCAGCAAGATTTTAAGTTTCCTACAGTCTATTTTTCTGAAAAAAAGGTAAACAAAGCTAATTACGACGTAGTTTCAAGCGCTTATGGAATTCAAAAAAAAGAGCTAGAACGTAAAGTAACAAGCGGCTACTATGAATATCAAATTGCAAAAGAAAAAGAAGATGTTTACCAAAAACTAGACAGCCTTTATTCCAATTTTGCACATAGGGCCGCAAGACGATTTGAACTTGGAGAAACCAATTATTTAGAAAAAATTACAGCTGCATCTAAGCAAAAACAAATACTCTTAAAATATAAGGAAGCTCAAGAAGAATTGACTTTAGCTTATCGAAATCTAGCAAAAATCGTACAATCAAAAGATAGCCTTATACTAAAAAATGAGCAGGTTCTGAAAGCTTCTTTAAATATATTACATATTGAAAATAGTGCCGAAATAGCCTTTTATCAAAACAAAATTTCCTTGGCACAAAAGCAACGTAATCTTGAAAGGCAGGAACTTTTACCAGATATTAATATCAACTATTTTCAAGGCACCAACGCTGGATTAAACAGCAATTTATATGGCTATCAATTAGGATTAAAGATTCCTATTTTATTTGGCGGAAAATCATCTCGAATAAAATCTGCAAGTATAGCAATGAAAATTGCAGAAGAAGAAGCTAAAGACTATAAAATAAGACTCAAATCAAAATATGATGCTTTGAATGCCCTTAAACGTCAGTTAAGCAATTCACTAGACTATTACGAGCAAGAGGGTGCTGCACTTTCTGAAGAACTTTTAAAAACAGCCAATGGAAGCTTCATAAATGGTGAGATAGATTTTTATCAATTTATCTTAAGTCTTGAAAGTGCCTATGACATAAAACTGAATTACCTAAATAAGCTTAATCAATACAACAATACTGTAATTGAAATCAATTACTTAACCTTATAAAAAAAGTAAAAATGCAACGAATTATATATAAAACAATACTCTTAAGTGCATTATTCATAAGCGCTAGCTGTGGAGATACCGCTAAAAAAAACGTATCTTCTGAAAATCAAGATAAACCAACTACAAACAATAGAATTTATATTTCTAAGGCACAGTTTGAAAATAGCAATATGGTTATTGGAGCACTTGAAGAAAAATCATTTCCCACGATAGTTAAAGCAAATGGAATGATTGATGCACCACCAGAAAACAAAGCTGTTATCAATGCTTTATTGGGTGGTTACATCAAAACTACGCCTTTACTTACTGGTGATAACGTTAAAAAAGGGCAATTACTTGTTACTATTGAAAATCCAGAATTTGTTAGTATGCAACAGCAGTATTTGGAAGTAAAAGAACAACTAACCTATTTAAAATCTGAATACGAAAGGCAAAAAATAATGGTAGCCGAAAATATCACATCGCAAAAAAATTATTTAAAAGCAGAAAGTGACTATCATACCTCCATCGCCACATACAATGGTTTGCGCAAACAATTACAATTACTTAATATTTCAACAACCCAAGTAGAAAAAGGAAATATCACTTCTGTAATCTCAATTTACTCCCCTATTTCTGGCAGCATTACCAAAGTAAATGTATCAAGAGGTACCTATGTCTCCCCTGCTAGTTCAATAATGGAAATCATAGATAATGATCATATTCATCTAGAGCTTTCTGTTTTCGAAAAAGACGTCTTGCAACTAAAAAAAGGACAAAAAATAAATTTTAGCATTCCAGAAGCTTCATCGGATACTTATGAAGCTGAAGTACATTTAATAGGTACAGCAATAGAAGAAAATAGGACTATTAAAGTGCACGGTCACTTAAAGAATGAATCTGAATCAAATTTTTTAATAGGCATGTTTGTGGAAGCAGATATTATTACAAATGCTACAGTGTCAAAAGCGTTACCAGAAACGGCATTAGTTGAATTAGACAATGTTCTATATGGACTGCAACTAGATGAAGAAACCAAAGATGGGTACTATTTTAGTGAACAGGAAATTAAAGTGGAAAATAATTATGGTGGCTTTTGGGCAATCGCAAATTCACAAAGCCTTCAGAATTCTAAATATTTAACTGTAGGAGCCTTTAATTTATTGAATAATGAATAATAATATTCTTGATGGTAAACTGCATCCTGAAGAACTACGTTAGTATTCTATAGATTCTTGCGTTTTGTACCTGCATCGACAATAGGTAATGGCAATAGAATTTCTTTTGGAGAACTAGATGTTCTTGAAAAGGAGTGAAATTACAAAACAAAAAAACAATCACATATAAAAGACACAACCTTTAGCGACGTCCATTAGTTATTAGTCGAAATTATGGGTTTGAACGGTATTTAACGCTTAATTTTAAATTGAATATTGTAACTAACAATCTCATTCGATGATAAAAGACGAAATAAGCTACAAGGAAGCTGGAAAATTTGAAGATACACGTTTTGAAAAAATTCATAATGTTATTTTTGATTCATCTTATGAAGCTTCTATTTTAGTAGCTCAAGAGATAGCAAATTTAATTCATAGAAAAAGTGAATTAAATGAGCCTTGCGTTTTAGGACTAGCAACAGGATCTTCACCTATAAAAGTTTATGAAGAGCTTGTTCGCATGCACCAAGAGGAAGGTTTAAGCTTTACCAACGTAATCACTTTTAACTTAGATGAATATTATCCTATGGATAAGAATAATATTCAGAGTTATTTTTATTTTATGCATGACCACCTTTTTAATCATGTAGATATTCTTCCAGAAAATATAAATATCCCCGATGGCAAAGTTAGTCCCGAAGAACTACGTCAGTATTGCATCGATTATGAAATGAAAATTAAATCTTATGGCGGATTAGATTTTCAACTCCTTGGTATTGGTAGAACAGGACACATAGGGTTTAACGAACCTGGGTCGCATATTAACTCTGGAACAAGAAGTATTACCTTAGACCATATTACTCGTGTAGATGCAGCGCCTTCATTTTTAGGCATCGACAACGTACCTAGAAAGGCTATTACAATGGGAATTGGCACTGTAAGAAATGCGAAAAGAATTGTACTTCTTGCATGGGGTATAAGTAAGGCTGAAATACTTAAAAAAACAATCGAAGGAGAAGTTTCTTCCCATGTTCCAGCAACTTATCTACAAGAACATAACAACACCACCTTTGTTTTAGATACGGAAGCTTCTTCTGAATTAACAAGAGTAAAAACCCCATGGCTTGTAAAGTCATGTATATGGACAGAAGAATTAAAACTTAAAGCTGTGGTATGGTTAAGTGAATTAACAAAAAAACCATTTCTTAAATTAACTGACAAAGATTATAATGATAATGGTATGTCTAGTCTTTTAACTGAGGAAGGAACAGCATATGATTTAAACATTAAAATGTTTAATAAACTACAACACACTATTACAGGTTGGCCAGGGGGAAAACCAAATTCAGATGACACCTATCGCCCAGAACGTTCTACTCCTGCAAAAAAAAGAGTTATTATTTTTAGCCCACATCCTGATGATGATGTTATTTCAATGGGTGGCACTTTCGCAAGACTAGTAGAACAAGGTCATGATGTGCATATTGCATATCAAACTTCGGGTAATATTGCAGTTTCTAACGAGGAAGCTTTAAAATTTGCTGAAATTTCTATGGCCTTGAATACAAATTCAAAAGAATCAGAAAGTATTATTAACTTTTTAAAAAATAAGTCTGATAATGATGTAGATTCTATAGAAGTAAGAAAATTAAAGAGCTTAATTAGACGCAGTGAATCTTTAGCAGCCACTAGATATTTAGGACTACCTGATTCCAATGTTCATTTTTTAGACCTTCCTTTTTACGAAACTGGAACTGTAAAAAAAGATAATCTTTCGGATGCTGATATAACGATTATGTGTAAGATCATTGAAACTATAGAACCTCATCAAATATACGCCGCAGGAGATTTAGCAGATCCTCATGGCACACATAAAGTTTGCCTTGATAGCTTGTTTGAAGCTTTAAAAATATTAAAACATAAAAGCTTTATGGAAGATTGTTGGGTGTGGCTCTATCGTGGGGCATGGCATGAATGGGAATCTTCTCAGATAGAAATGGCCGTTCCTCTAAGTCCTGATCAAGTGCTTAAAAAACGACATGCTATTTTTTATCATCAATCTCAAAAAGACGGTGTCATGTTTCAAGGTGATGATAATAGAGAGTTTTGGGTACGTGTTGAGGATAGAAACCGAGAAACCGCAAAAAAATACAATGATTTGGGCTTAGCTGATTATGCGGCAATTGAAGCATTTAAACGCTACCATTTTTAAACATTAATAGAAACAATGCATAAGTATCATAAGTTTGTTAAATTAAGTTGAGTTTTTTTATAATTGAGAACTGTCCCCTCCATATATGACAGTTTTAACTTATGCATTGTTCTATTTTTCTCAGATTGAAGAATTCAAAATCTTTTGTTTTACCTCATCTACATATGACCTGCCAATAGAGTATCTAAGGCCTTCTATTTCCACACTATTCCCTTCCACTGCATCAATTTTGTCAATGGCTATGGTATAGGATCTATGTATTCTAATAAAATCACGTGAAGGCAATAAATTTGTAAAATCCGAAAGGGTACTATGTACTATGTACTTACCTGTCAAGGTGTTTATTTTTAAATAATCCTTCAGGCTTTCAATAATAAGAATTTCATCCAGAAATATTTTCTTCATTTTCTTTTTATCAATCTTAACAAAAATAAAAAGGCGCTCTTTACTATTATCATGAGGCACTTTCTGATTTGAATTTAGCCTTTTGTTAATCTTATTTAAGGACTTCATAAACCTAGGAAACTCAATTGGCTTGACTAAATAATCTAATACATCTAATTCATAAGTTTCAATGGCAAACTCGTCATATGCACTAGTTATAACTAACAAAGGCGGATTATCCAAGCTCTTAATAAAATTAATACCATCTAAAACCGGCATATTTATATCTAAAAAAATCACATCAATTGAGTCATCTTTTTTCAAAAAATTAAGCCCATCAATTGCATTACTAAAGGAATTTATTATTTCAAAATCTTCTATTTGCTCTAAATAATTTTTAATAATATTAATAGCTAATGGCTCATCATCAATAATCAAACACTTTACTTTCATTTCTATTTATTATTTCTATGTTAGAAGTAATTTCTCTCAATTAGTTAGAAAATTGAGAACTCTAAATTCTATTTCTTATATCAAGATACTTTAATTTTAAGTTTTACAATAAATTTATTCTTTTTACTCTTAATAGATAGCTTATAATCATTTTTGTTATAACCCAGCTCTAGTCTTTTTTTGACGTTTTCTAAACCAATTCCACTTGAATGCTTTAAGTTGTCTTCATGTTTCGTCACTAAAGGCATAGGATTCTTGATCGTAAAATGAAGAAAATCTTCTTTAACCCTAAAGTTAATATCAATTTTCACTCTTCCTATGTTTTTATTTGCGCCATGCTTAAAAGCATTTTCAATAAACGTTAATAATAAAATAGGTGCAATTTTTTTATCTTCAATATCACCAGAAATAGACATATTTACCTCTAAAGTATCATCGTACCTAACTCTTTCTAAATCTAGATAGTTTTGTATGCATAATATTTCTTTCTCTAAAGATTGTCGCTTGCCTTTTGTTTCATATAAAAGATAACGCATTAACTCCGAAAGCTTTAAAATTATTTTAGGCGTTTTGTTAGACTTTTCAACTGCTAAAGAATAAATGTTATTAAGTGTATTAAAAAAGAAATGAGGAGAAATCTGTGATTTTAAAAAAAGTAATTCTGTTTCTAATTGGGTTCTTTCAAGATCAGCAACTCTTTTATGTTCTTTTAAAAAATCTAATGTTATTTTAATGGCGGTTACAAACGTAATCACATAAAGCTCTCCAATCATCATATCAATTGTATAATTGAGCGATAATTTATCGATGTGCTCTGGGCCCTCTGGCCAAACATTCTGATCAAATAAAAAGTAGGTTAGCTTAAACTTTACAAAAACCATTATAAAAATGGCTGAAAATACAGAAATGATATATAGAAAATATTTCTTTTTATAAACCAATTTAGGCATCAATACAAAAATATTTAAATAACACAGTACCATGTGAATAGGAAATCCTAAAAGATTTGATTGGAATGAATAGGCATAATCATTAAAGTAGCTTCCCCAACGAAAAGTATTAAACAAAAAATACACCAACCAAAAAATGATATGATAGGGCCAAGATATTCGGTAAAACTTGTTGGAATTATAATTCATTATACCAATAATACTAATTTCATCTTTTTTTGATGTTTAGGTCTGTTTAGATGTTATCCGTCTAAATTACTTTTATTAATAATAAAATTTATGAAAATTTAAGGTTAAATTATGATAACCTTTAAATGAAGAATATTGCTCCCTTATTTTTTTTCATGCTTTTCATTTCAGGTTACAAAGAAAGTGTAGATAAGAACAATACACCAAAAGATTTACTATTAAATTTTATTAATCCTTTCATAGGAACTGGAGAACATGGTCATACCTATTTCAAAGAGACTATATCATCAATAATTCTTCAAATATGTCATAATAAAAATTGGGATCAAATATCCCAGTGCTATACATTTAATCTTATTGTATTAAACCTTCTAATCAGTGATTTTAAAAAGACCAAAACAAAAATCCTTGTTTTTGAAAAAACAAAAAGCAATATTTCAAAGGGAAAAATATTCAATATTCAAGCTGAAAGCGTTTCTGATAAAAATTTCTATATACAATCCGCTACTCTAAGCGGGCCAGAATTCAACCAAACTTCTATCTCGCATCAGCAACTTACCCATGGTGGTATTTTACATTTTGTAATGGGATCTGAACCTAATAAAAAATGGGGTCTAACTAATACCAACCTAAAATAATGGATATCATAGATTTAAGTATTATTATATTTTACATTCTGTTAACAGTAAGTGTCGGGGTTTGGATTTCTAAAAAAGCATCAAAAGGATTAGACGCTTATTTTTTAGGAGGCAAATCTATTAAATGGTATTACTTGGGCTTGAGTAATGGATCTGGAATGTTTGATATTTCCGGAACCGCTTGGATGGTAGGAATTCTTTTTTTATATGGCGTAAAAAGCTTCATGTTCATGTGGCTTTGGCCTATCTGGAATCAGATATTTGTAATGATGTTTTTAGCTGTTTGGATAAGAAGGTCAAATATCATGACGGGTTCTGAATGGATATTAACTCGATTTGGAAATGATAAAGCAGGTAAAGCTGCGCATATTATCGTCGCGATCTTCGCTATTGTATCTGCCGTTGGATTTATTGCTTACTTTTTTGAAGGTATCGGTAAATTCATGACTATTATTTTACCATGGGATTTAGCACTTCAGTTAGGTGAAACCATACTGTTAAACTCTGAACAATCATACGCCTTACTAATTATTTTTTTAACCACCATATATACCGTCAAAGGTGGAATGTTTTCAGTAGTTGCTACGGAAGTTCTACAATACGGAATTATGGTAATTGCTGGTTTATTGGTTGCCGGTTACACCCTAATTAATTATACTGATATTCAAATTACCTCTGTTATTACTGAAGAATGGAGAAATGTTTTCTTTGGCTGGGAACTTGAAACACATTGGAGTGACAAATATCAAGCATTTAATAATTTGATAGATTCTGAAGGTTATAAAATGTTTGGCGCCTTAATCGGCATGACCCTTTTTAAAGGATTTTTTGCAAGTATAGCAGGACCTACTCCGAGTTATGACCTGCAGCGTATTCTATCAACAAAATCCGTAAAAGAAGCTGCTTATATGAGTGGTTTTACTAATTTAATCCTGTTTATTCCAAGGTATTTATTAATCGCTGGAATTGTAGTTATCGCATTGGTAACATTAGCTCCTGAAATGATAGCAAATCCTAATTTGAGTGGTGCAGACTTAGAAATTCTGTTACCAAAGGTTATCAATTTTCACGTTCCTGTTGGAATTAAAGGTTTATTATTAGCAGGTTTATTAGCTGCTTTTATGTCTACCTTTTCTGCTTTTGTAAATGCAGGCCCTGCATACATTGTAAACGATATTTATAAAAAATATTTTAAACCAATAGCCACTAGTCAGCACTATATTAAAGTGAGTCATATAGCATCATTTGTTGTTGTGAGTTTGGGTGTTTTTATGGGATTTTTTGCGAACTCAATCAACTCTTTAACCCTATGGATCACAAGTGCATTATTTGGTGGTTATGTCGCTGCTAACTTTTTGAAATGGGTTTGGTGGCGTTTTAATGGCTGGGGTTATTTCTGGGGGATGTTCTCAGGTCTTATTGTTGCGTCTTTTCAGTTTATTTTAGACCAAAACAAAAGTAATTTTACGGCAGGCACTTTACTATATGATTTATCTCAATTACAGGCCATATACCTTTTTCCTATCATATTTTTGTCTTCCGTTGCAGGTTGTCTTTTAGGTACCTTCCTAACAAAACCTACTGAAACAAAAGTTTTAAAAGCCTTTTACAAAAATGTAACACCATGGGGTTTTTGGAAACCAATTTACAAAGCACTTAAAATCGAAGACGAGTCATTCACTGAAAACCAAGAATTTGGAAAAGACATGTTAAACTGTGCAATAGGTATTGTATGGCAATCGAGTATGATTGTGCTTCCCATATTTCTATTGATTAGAGATTACCCAAAAACAATAATTTCTTTGGTTGTTTTTATTGGAACATCCATCATTTTAAAATATACTTGGTTAGATAAAGTTCGCAAAATACCAAATTAAGATAAAAAGAAAAATAAGTTCAATATAAAAACAATACATAAAGTGAGTAAAATTCCTTGGCAAGATAAACCTGAAAACAGCAACGACGTTATGTGGCGTTATTCTGAGAATCCTATTATTGATAGATATGCAATTCCTACTTCTAACAGTATATTTAATAGTGCTGTTGTGTCTTTTGGTGACGGATATGCTGGTGTTTTTAGATGCGATAACAAAGCCGTACAAATGAATATTTTTGCAGGTTTTAGTACAAACGGAATTGATTGGGATATCAATCATGAACCTATTGAAATGAAGGCTGGAAATACCAATATGATTGACTCTGATTACAAATACGACCCACGAGTTGTGTTTATTGAAGATCGCTTTTGGATTACGTGGTGTAATGGGTATAACGGACCTACAATTGGTATTGGCTATACTTTTGATTTTAAAGAATTTTTTCAGTGTGAAAATGCTTTTTTACCCTTTAATAGAAATGGCGTTTTATTTCCTCAAAAAATAAATGGAAAATATGCTATGTTAAGTAGACCTAGTGATAATGGTCACACTCCTTTTGGCGATATTTACATAAGTTATAGTCCTGATATGAAATATTGGGGAGAGCACAGATGTGTGATGAAGGCTACTCCTTTTATTGATAGCGCATGGCAGTGTACTAAAATTGGAGCAGGGCCAATTCCTATTTTAACAGATGACGGTTGGCTAATGCTATACCATGGTGTTATAAACACCTGTAATGGTTTTCGTTATGCCATGGGTGCTGCTATTTTAGAAGAGAACGAGCCAGATAAAGTAAAATATAGAACGCAGCCTTATTTATTAGGTCCTGCAGCATTATATGAACAAGTTGGTGACGTGCCCAATGTAGTATTCCCATGTGCTGCTTTACACGATGCTAAAGAGGATAAATTAGCAGTTTATTACGGTGCTGCAGATACTGTTGTTGCTATGGCATTTGGTAAACTAAGTGAGGTTATTCAATTCACAAAAGAGAACAGTTTATAATAAAAAATATGCGAAACATACTCAAGATATTATCCATAGCAATTGGTTGTTTTTCCATTTTTGGTTGTGCACAACCAAAAAGTGATACCATTCCTAAAACTTTTATTGCCTATAAGACCTCGGAGAAAATAGTTATTGATGGTGAAGCAAATGACTCTTCTTGGGAAAAAGCAACCTGGTCACAAGCTTTTGTAGATATTGAAGGTACCAAAAAACCCAAGTACAATACTCAGGTTAAAATGCTGTGGGATGATACCTATTACTACATACTCGCTAAACTTGATGAACCACATGTGTGGGCAAATTTAAAACAAAGAGATACTATTATTTTTTACAATAATGATTTTGAAGTTTTTATAGACCCTAATGGCGATGCGCAAACCTATTATGAACTTGAAATAAATGCGCTCAATACAGTTTGGGATCTATTCATCAACAAACCGTATAGAGAAGAGGGGAATGTTGTTTTAAACGATTGGACTTTAGAAGGATTAAAATCTGCCGTAAAAGTTAATGGTACTATTAATAACCCGAACGATATAGATAAAGGTTGGGTTCTAGAAATGGCCATCCCATGGTCGGCATACAAAACTTCTTATTTTCATGAAAATGTACCTGCTGATAATTTTTGGCGAGTGAATTTTTCTAGAGTTAACTGGCAATATGATATTACCAATGGCAAATATTCCCGAAAGAAAGATGCTCAAGGAAAGTATGATCACGAATATAATTGGGTTTGGTCACCAATGGGAGTGATAAACATGCACGAGCCTGAAAAATGGGGATATGTTTATTTTTCATCCAAAGAAATTGGGGCTAAAGACAGCTTTGAAATCCCACAAGATGAAAAAGTTAAATGGGAATTGTTTGCACTTTATAGAGCGCAAAAAACCCATTTTACAGCCCATAAATATTGGGCTACATCATTAGATAGTATTTCAAAAACACCCATTTCTGTCGAGAACAAAACCTTAAATCCTGTCTTAGAGAATCATTCAACTGGATTCAATATTACCATAAAAAGTCCTTTTTCAAACAAAACCCTAACTATTAAAGAAGATGGTGAAATTATTTCAAACTAAAAAAGATATGCAACTACCAAAAATTTTAATTCTAGCTCTTACATTAACCATGTTATCCTGTGGAAGTAAAAATAAGAAAAAAGAAATTCCAGAACTGGAAGCAACTGCCAAAACAGATATTCCTTTTAAATACGGTGTTTGGATTACTGCCGATGCTACTAGAGACAATGCAGATTATGCAACTGAATTTGAAAAGTATAAAAGTGCAGGTATTGATGAAATTTTAATTAATACCAATACAAGCCCTGAACTTTTACAACGCTTGACTCCTGTTGCAAAGGAAAAAGGGTTAAAGGTTCACGCTTGGATAATGGCTATGAATAGACCAGGAGATTCCATTGCATTACAACACCCAGAGTGGTATATCGTGAGTAGAGATGGAAAATCTTGTTTTGATAACCGCCCATATGTAGACTACTACCAATGGTTATGCCCAACTAGAACGGCATCTAGAAATCACGTTTTAGGTTTAGTAGAAGGTTTAGCGAAAGTTGAAGGCATTGAAAGTGTACATTTAGATTACATTCGTTTTCCAGACATATTTTTACCAATAGGATTACTTCCAAAATATAATTTAAAGCAGGATACTGAAATGGCAGAATATGATTTTTGCTACTGTGATGCTTGTATTAGCGCTTTTGAGAAAATACATCATAAAAACCCTCTTGAAAGTAAAAATACCGCCATTGATATGGAGTGGAAAAACTTCAGATTAAATGCGATAAAAGCTATTGTAGATGATGCTTATGAAATTGTGCACAAATACAACAAAAATTTAACGGCAGCTGTTTTTCCTTATCCCGAAATGGCCGATCATATGGTACGTCAACGTTGGGACAAATGGAATATTGATGAAGTTTACCCGATGATTTATCATGGTTTTTATAATGAAGAAATAGATTGGATTGGTTATGCAACTAAGCAAGGTGTTACCGACTTAAAAGGCAAAAACGTTGGACTTAACACTGGTGTTTATTTACCACCCTTCAAATCTGCTGCTGAGTTAAAAGAAGCTATTATACAAGCTAAAGATAATGGCGCAAAAGGAGTTACTTTTTTCGATGGCCCTGCATTAACAGCTGAATATTTAAAAACAATCAAAGAAACAAAAGCTAGTTTAAAATAAATTAGAATATGAAAAGATATGGCCTTATCTATTTAATTTGTGCACTACTCTTACTTCATTGTAAAAGTTCTAAAAAAGAGGTAGACCATCGTAAGCTTACTAGTTTTGTAAATCCATTTATTGGTACAGATGGTCCAGGAAATACCTACCCTGGAGCAACCGTACCTTTTGGAATGGTACAATTAAGTCCGGATATAGGAATTCCTGGTTGGGATAGAATTGCAGGCTATTTTTATCAAGATTCTATAATTTCTGGTTTTTCACATACACATTTGACTGGGACAGGTGCAGGCGATTTGTACGACATTTTAGTAATGCCCACCAACAGTAGGTTCTCCAAAAGAAATAAAGCGAATAATTTTAAACCTTACTCTCATTTTTCTCACGATAAAGAAAGTGCTACTCCAGGGTTTTATACTGTAGAGTTATTAGACTATGGTATTAAAGCAGAACTTTCAGCAACCGCGAGAACAGGTATCCATAGATATACGTTCCCAAAAGATGATGCATCTCAAATACATATCGATTTAGGGTATGCCTTAAATTGGGATGCCCCTACAGATACCTATATTAATGTTGTCAATGATTCTACAATCGAAGGGTATAGAAAATCTACAGGTTGGGCAAAAGATCAACGCATCTATTTTGCGATGAAATTTTCAAAACCTTTTAAATTCTTTGAGGTATTTATAAATGATAGCATTGTCAAAAATCCTGTTAAAGGAAAAAACACAAAAATCATTGTTAACTATAGTACTTCCAATAACGAAGAAATTGTCTTAAAAACAGGACTCTCCACTGCCTCTATAAACGGTGCATACAAATCATTAGAAAAAGAAGCACCAGATTTCAACTTTGATACTTACAAAGAAAAAGCAAGTGCTATTTGGGAGAAAGAACTTCATAAAATTCAAATTAAAACTTCTGATGAAAATCTGAAACAGGTTTTCTATACCATGCTATATCAATCTATGTTAGCTCCTACGTTACTATCGGATTATAATGGAGAATACAAAGGTGCTAATAATCGTACAATGAAAGTTGATAATTTTGAACGTTACGATACTTTCTCTTTGTGGGATACCTACAGAGCAGCACATCCTTTGTATACCATTTTACACCCAAGTAGAACTGCGGATATGATAAACTCTTTGCTGGCACATTACAAAGAAACAGGCTTATTACCTGTTTGGTCAATGCAAGGCAACGAAACCAATATGATGATTGGAAATCATGCAATTCCAGTAGTAGTTGATGCCTATTTTAAAGGCATTAAAAATTTTGATATTGAACTAGCTTACAAAGCATGTAAAGAAAGTTCGATAGTAGATTCTAGGCAGCTTGATGTGTATAAAAAATTAGGTTTTATACCTGTTAATGAACACGGAGAAAATTGGTCTGTTTCTAAAACATTAGAATATGCTTATGATGATTGGTGTGTAGCTCAGTTTGCAAAAGCGCTACATAAAATGGATGATTATATTTATTTTCTGAAACGTTCGGAGAGTTGGAAAAATATGTATGATTCAGCTTCAAATTTTATACGTCCTAAATTACAGAATGGTGATTTTAGTAGTGATTTTATCCCAGAAGAGTATTCAGCGTATTTTTGTGAAAGTAATGCATGGCAATATTTTTGGTCCGTTCCTCATAATATTGAGGGCTTAATTGAAACTGTAGGTGGTAACGAAGCATTTGAAAAAAAGCTTGATAGCATGTTTACTTTAAAACCATTACCTGAAGATAAATTGCCAATTTTTAGTACAGGAATGATTGGGCAATATGCTCATGGTAATGAACCAAGCCATCATGTCGCTTATTTATACAACTACATAAACAAGCCGTGGAAATCTCAAAAATTAATAAGAGAAATTTTAAATACACAATATAAAAACACCCCTGATGGGCATTGTGGAAATGAAGATTGCGGCCAAATGTCGTCATGGTATATTTTAAGCTCTTTAGGTTTTTACCCTGTTAATCCTGCACAAGGTGTGTACAGCTTAGGATCTCCTTTGTTTGAGAGTGCCACCATCAATTTAGAAAACGGGGAGGAATTCACTATAAAAACGATTAACAATAGTCATAAAAACAGCTATGTTCAATCGGTAAAGTTAAATGGAGAAGAGCTTTTTGGCAATTTTATCACCCATAAACAAATTCAACAAGGAGGTGTTTTAGTTTTTACCATGGGAGACCTTCCTAATAAAGAAATTGATTTACCTATGGCGGCTTCATCCAAAATATTCAACTAAAAAATTAAAACCAATGTCGAACAGAAGAAATTTTATAAAAACAACTGCACTTGGAACTATCGGAGTAGGTACAATATTAAGTTGTAAGGATATTACAAATAAAAAAATTGCTATTGCGACTCCTGTACATAAAGCACAAAAAAAGCCATTAATAATTTCTACTTGGAACCATGGTTTACCGGCGAATGAAGAAACTTGGAAACAAATGAAAGCTGGCAAACCTATTTTAGACGCTATTGAATCGGGTATGAAAATACCTGAAGCCGATCCGAATATCAGAAGTGTTGGTTATGGTGGGTATCCAGACAGGGAAGGAAAAGTAACATTGGATGCTTGTATCATGGATCATAATAGTGATTGTGGTTCTGTATCATTTTTACAAGGTATAAAGCATCCTATTTCCATAGCAAAAAGGGTGTTGCAAAACACACCGCATGTAATGCTATCAGGTGCTGGTGCATTACAATTTGCACTATCGGAAGGGTTTAAAGAAGAGAATTTACTTACTCCTGATTCTGAAAAAGATTGGAAAAAATGGCTTGAAGAATCAAAATACAAACCTGTTATTAATATAGAAAACCATGATACAATTAGTATGTTGGTGGTTGATGAAGATGGCAACATCTCGGGAGCATGTACTACAAGCGGTGCTGCATGGAAAATGCATGGCCGCGTAGGTGACTCCCCTATTATTGGAGCTGGATTATTTTTAGACAATGAAGTTGGTGCTGCTGCTGCGACTGGTTTAGGGGAAGCTGTAATTAGAACCGCGGGAAGTGCTATGGTAGTAGAATTAATGCGACAAGGCAAATCGCCTTATGATGCTTGTAAGGAAATTGTAGAGCGTATTTATGACAAGCACAAGAACCATAAAGACATGGAATACCTACAAGTTGGTTTTATCGCAGTGAACAAAAATGGAGAGCATGCAGGGTATAGTTTGCGTTCTGGTTTTAATTATGCGATCTATGATAATGAAAATGGAAACAGAATGGAAGATGCCGAATTCAAAATGTCTTGGGATAATTAGTACAATAAATAGCTATGAAAAAACTACATCAAATTATAGGTATTGTTTTACTTACTATTTTTTGTTCTTGTACTCAAAACAAGCCAAAAACATTTACCCTAAATGATATCGATATTATCCCTAATCCAGAAAGCCTAAAACTTAATGAAGGTATATTTGAATTTTCTAGCGAAACTAAATTTGTTGCTACTAACGAAAATTTAAAAGAGATTTCAAAAACTCTAATTAAAAAATTCGAAAATGCTGCCGGCTTAAAAATAGAAATGGTTACAACTGCACCGAGCAGCAATTTTATTCAATTTATAACTGATACTAATTTTGAGAAAGAAGCTTACGAATTAGTTGTTACTGTTGATACCATCACTATTACAGCAAAAGAGAATGCTGGTTTTATTTATGGCTTGGAAACCTTACGACAGTTACTACCTACTGCAATAGAAAATAGTTCAAAAACACCTACAGATTGGGTAATCCCGGCACTAATTATTAAAGATAAACCTCGTTTTCAACACAGAGGATTAATGCTTGATGTGTCTCGTCATTTTTTTGGCAAAGACTATATCAAAAACACTATTGACCGATTGGCAATGCACAAAATGAATGTATTGCATTTGCATTTGGTAGACGATCAAGGTTGGAGAGTCGAAATCAAAAAATACCCAAAACTTACCGATGTTGGTGCTTTTCGTGTAGATCAAGAAAATGCGGCATGGAATGGCAGGAAAACAAACGACCCGAACGAAAAAGGAACTTACGGCGGTTTTTTAACTCAAGAAGAGTTAAAGGAAATTGTTGCTTATGCACAATTAAAAAACATCGAAGTTATTCCAGAAATAGAAATGCCAGCACATGTAAGTTCAGCGATTGCTTCTTATCCTGAATTGTCTTGTTTTGACATTCCCATAGCAGTCCCTTCTGGTGGCTTATGGCCAATTACAGATATTTACTGTGCTGGAAAAGAAAGTACCTTTGAATTTCTAGAAAATGTTTTGGATGAAGTAATGACTATTTTCCCTTCTAAATATATTCATATTGGAGGTGATGAGGCAACGAAAACAAATTGGAAAAACTGTCCGCATTGCCAAAAAAGAATCAATGATGAAGGTTTGGAAGGTGTGGAGGAATTGCAAAGTTATTTTGTAAAAAGAATGGAGAAATACATTAATTCTAAAGGAAAAAAACTAATTGGTTGGGATGAAATTTTAGAAGGCGGATTGGCTCCAGAAGCTACTGTTATGAGTTGGAGAGGAACTAAAGGTGGTTTAGAAGCTACAGCGCAAGGTCATGATGTTATTATGACGCCAGAATCTTACTGCTATTATAATTTTTATCAAGGTCCACAAAACGAAGAACCTATAGCATTTAATGCGTATTTACCATTACATAAAGTTTATGAGTTTGATCCGATAGTAGAAAACATGACGGAAGAACAAGCAAATCATGTTTTAGGTGGACAAGCTAATTTATGGTCGGAATATATTCTATCTACAGCTGATTCGGAATATATGATATTCCCAAGACTTGCTGCTTTATCAGAAGTTTTGTGGAGTACTAAAGAATCACGAAACTGGGAAGATTTTTCTAAAAGATTAGAAACTCAATTTGAGCGCTATGATAATTTAGGCATCAATTATGCCAAAAGCGCATACATAGTTACTACTACCGCAACTGCAGATTTAGAAGACAAATCAATTAAAATAGCTTTAAAAAATGAATTCCCTAGCCCAGAAATTCGTTATGTATTAGGGGATGGGATACTACATAAGAATGCTACAAAATATCTAGATACAATTCAAATAAAACAAACTACAATTATAAAAGCATCTTTATTTAAAGATGGTAAGCCTATCGGAAAAACATTCGCAGATACTATTAAATTTCATCAGGCTTTTGGAAAAAAATTAGATTTCAAGCATCCTTTTAATGAAAATTATAAGGGAGATGGGCCTACTAGCATTGTAAATGCAATAAGAGGCACTAAAAACTTTCATGATGGACAATGGCAAGCTTGGCTCGGTGACAATATGGAAGTGGTTATTGATTTAGAAGTATCTCAATCTGTACAACAAGTAATTCTTGGCTCATTAGAAAACCAAGGTGCTGGCATCTATTTTCCAACTGTTGTAACGGTATTCGTTTCGGAAGATGGCACAAATTATAAAGAAGCAGGAAAAGTAAAACGTGCATTCGCCACAAATTCTAATGCAGATTTAATGGATTTTATAGTCGATTTAAAAAAAACTAAAGCACGTTACGTAAAAGTAATAGCCAGCAACTTGAAAATTGCACCAACAAGTGATGGAACATGGTTGTTTATTGATGAAATCTTAGTGAATTAAAAATGAAGTATTCAAAAATTTTAATAGTTTTTATATTCTTGATCGTAAGTAAAAGTATTAGTCAAGAGCAACCCTTATCACAAGATGATCGTTTAGCCTGGTTTAAAGATGCTAAACTTGGCATATTTATTCATTGGGGAATTTACGCCGTAAATGGTATAGATGAATCATGGTCTTTTTATAATAATTACATTTCGTATGATGATTATATGCGTCAATTAGACGGGTTTACCGCTAAAAACTACAATCCACAATATTGGGCTAAACTTATTAAAGAAAGTGGTGCAAAATATGCCGTAATAACTACCAAACACCATGATGGTATCGCACTATGGAACACAAAACAAAGTAGTTTAAACGTGGTGGATAAAACCCCTGCAAAAAAAGATCTAATCACACCATTTATTGAGGCTGCCCGAAACGAAAATTTAAAAGTTGGTTTGTACTACTCCCTTTTGGACTGGTCTCATGAAGATTACCCCAATTTTTTAAGAGACAAAAAACGTTATACTGAAGATGCAAAAAGGTGGAATAATTTTACCGAGTTTAATTTCGGACAACTAAAGGAATTAACAAAGTTTAATCCAGATCTATATTGGTTTGATGGCGATTGGGAACAAACTGCCGAAAAGTGGAAAGCAAAAGAAATTCGGGAGCTACTATTAAAAGAAACGCCTACAACAATTATAAATTCAAGATTACAAGGCTATGGTGATTACGCCACACCAGAACAAGGTGTTCCCATACTTAAACCCGCTAATGATTATTGGGAGTTGTGTATGACCATGAACAATTCTTGGGGCTACCAACCTAACGATACAAATTACAAATCAGTTAATCAATTAATTCGCATTCTAGTTGATTGTATCAGTATGGGCGGTAATTTACTTTTAGATATCGGCCCAAAACCCGATGGTACCATTCCTCCAGAGCAAATTGCTATTTTAAAAGGTATTGGTCGATGGACAAGCAAACACAAAACAGCCATTTATGGTACGAAAGCAGGAATTCCCTATGGCCATTTCAATGGTTATACAGCCCTATCTAAAGATAAAACTATTTTATACTTGTATGTAGATAATAAACCCAATGGGCCCCTACTTATAAAAGGATTAAAAAATAAAGTAAATAGATCTTGGGTTGTTGGAAATGGGACTAAATTAACTACCAAAGTGGTAGGTAAACAATATTGGAGTGATGTTCCAGGCTTATTATATATAGATCTCCCAGAAGAAGTACAAGATAAAGAGGTCACCGTAATTGCCATTCAATTAGAGGGTAAAGTGGATTTGTACCGAGAAAAAGGACAAGTAATAGAAAGTAATTAAATGAAAAAAGAAATAGCAATCATCGTACTCTTATTTTCGACTCAATTATTTTCACAAGCCATTTATGAAGATGAAAGATATGTGCCAGAAACAGACCCATTAGTAGTAAAAAACTTAGACGAATGGCAAGGAAAGAAATTTGGTTTATTAATGCACTGGGGTACCTATAGTCAATGGGGAATTGTGGAATCTTGGTCATTATGCCCTGAAGATTATGGCTGGTGTGAACGTACAAAAGGAAGTGACCCACAAAATTACAATCAATATGTACAGGATTATGAAGCCTTAAAAAAAACCTTTAACCCAACTAAATTCAATCCTAAAAAATGGGCAAAAGCAGCTAAAGATGCAGGAATGAAATACATGGTATTTACTACAAAACACCATGATGGCTTCTCAATGTTCGATTCAAAATACACGGACTATAAAGTAACCGATCCTGCATGTGCTTTCAGTACCAACCCACGTGCAAATATAACGAAAGAGGTTTTTAATGCTTTTAGAGATGAAGATTTATGGATTGGAGCTTATTTCTCAAAACCAGATTGGAATCATAAAAACTACTGGGATCCTTACTTCCCTCCTTTTGATAGAAATGTAAATTATGACCCTTCTGTATATCCCGAAAAGTGGCAAAAATATACTGACTTTACACACAACCAAATCTTAGAATTACTTACGGATTACGGCAAGGTTGATATATTATGGTTAGATGGTGGATGGGTAAGAAAAAGAGACCAAGTGAACCTCGACGAAAACTATGCTGAAAAGTTTAAAGAAAATACTTCAGGTAATGGTTTTATAAAACACAGAGTAGTTGAACAAGACATTAAAATGGATGAACTGGTGGTAAAAGCTCGTGAAAAACAGCCCGGTTTAATTGTGGTAGATAGAGCGGTACATGGTAAAAACCAAAACTACTTAACTCCTGAAAATAGAGTTCCAGAAAAAACCTTGCCTTACCCATGGGAGTCTTGCATTACTTCTGGAGGCGGATGGTCTTATACACCTGATGCCAAATATTTAACTGGTAGAGAAGGTATTCATATGCTTATCGATATTGTCGCTAAGGGTGGTAACTTATTACTAAATGTTGCTCCTAGTCCTGATGGAGAATGGCAACAAGGAGCTTATGATTTATTGACTGCTTACGGTGAATGGTTAGACATAAATGGTGCTGGTATCTACAACACAAAACCTATAGAGCCTTTTAAAGAAAAAAACATTTGTATGACTCAAAACAAAGATGACAATGTATTCTTATTCTATATGGCTAAAGAAGGAGAAGATAAAATACCATCTGAAGTAATTGTAAATACTATCGCACCTAAAAAAGGAACTAGAATTATAATGCTTGGTTCTAAAATAAAATTAAAGTGGGAAAAATTAGAAGAAGGTTTCAAAGTTATGATTCCTGAAACATTACGGAATAATTTGCCCTGTAAAGAAGCTTGGACTTTAAGAATTGATAAAATAAACAGATAAAAGAAATTATGTTTTTAAGTATAAAAATAAAAATCTTCAAAGCCATTTTTATAGCAGCTTTTTTGAGCTATACTAATTCTCAAGCACAACAACCCGCAGATTATGTAAATCCGTTTATAGGTACGTCAAATTTTGGCACAACAAATCCTGGTCCTATTGCTGTTAGAGGAATGGCAAATGTAGCTCCATTTAATGTTGCAGGGCCTTCAAATCTTCCTCTGGAAAAAGATAGCCGTTGGTTATCAACACCTTATGTACATGAAAATACCTTTCTAACAGGGTTTAGCCATGTAAATTTAAGTGGGGTTGGTTGTCCTGACTTAGGGGTTATTCTGGCGATGCCCACTACTGGTGCAATTGTGATTAATCATCTAAAATACGGCTCCACCTATACAGATGAAATTGCCTCTGTAGGATACTATTCTAACAAAATTGATAAATACGATATTAGAGTTGAAGCTACGGCAACGACTAGAGTTGGAGTAAGTAAATATCATTTTCCAGCTGGCAAATCTAATATTCTATTAAATTTAGGCTTAGGGCTTACCAATGAAGCAGGCGCTATGGTGAAAGTAGTATCACCAACAGAAATTGAAGGTATGCGTTCAGTGGGTTCTTTTTGCTATTATAAAGCTGAAGAAGCCTATCCTGTTTATTTTGTAGCGCGTTTTTCTCAACCTGCTCAAGAATTTGGAGTGTGGAAAAAACCTAGAACCAACAATGGCATAGAAAACCAATGGATGGGATATAATGGTACTACAAGATTAAAAAAAGGGTATACAAAAGAAGTTGTAGGTGACAGTATTGGTGCATATATGCGATACGATTTTGAAAAATCTACAACTGTGGAAATGAAAATCGGCGTTTCTTATGTGAGTATTGCAAACGCAAGAGAAAATTTAGAAAAAGAAACGGCTCACAAAACATTTGATCAAATTTTAGCAGATTCAAAAAAAGAATGGAATTCCTATTTATCTAGAATTCTGGTAGAAGGCGGAACAGAAGATGATAAAACTGTTTTCTACACCGCCTTATATCACACCTTAATTCATCCTAATACCTTGAATGATTACAATGGGGAATATCCTAAAATGAAAACTAGAGCAACATTAAAAACGGAAGGCACACGTTACACTACTTTTTCTTTATGGGATACGTATAGAAATTTACACCAATTAATGAGCTTGGTATACCCAAAACAACAATCAAACATGGTAAAAAGCATGTTGCAGATTTATGATGAATCTGGTTGGTTGCCTAAATGGGAATTGAATGCTACCGAGACAACAACGATGGTTGGCGACCCCGCTGGGATAATTATTGCCGATACTTATTTAAAAGGAATAAGAGATTTTGATATAGATAAAGCGTACACCGCAATGTTAAAGAGTGCCACGCAAATCGAAAACAATCCACTAAGGCCTAGTTTAAAAGATTATATCGAAAAAGGATACTTAACAACAAAAACAACCGAAAGTGGGTCGGTATCAACTACTCAAGAGTACAATACATCTGACTTTGCGATTGCTCAATTAGCAAAAGAACTTGGCAAAAAACAAGACTATAAATTGTTTTCAAAAAGAGCCATTTCATACAGAAATTTATTTGATACAGAATTTAATCTTTTGCGTCCTAAAAATGATGATGGCACATGGTTAACACCATACAATCCAGAATACGGTGCTAATTTTCAAAAAAACTTAGGTTTTATAGAAGGAAATGCTTGGCAATATACCTTTATGCTTTCGCATGATATAAAAGGCTTAATACAACTAATAGGAGGTTCAAAAAATTTCAGCCTAAAGCTACAAGAGGTTTTTGATAAAAATCAATTTGATATGGCCAACGAGCCAGATATAGCATATCCTTATCTTTTCAACTATATAAAAGGCGAAGAATGGAAAAGTCAAAAATTGGTTCTGAAATTGGTTAAAGAATATTTTCAAAATAAACCTGCTGGTTTACCAGGTAATGATGACACGGGTACAATGTCCGCTTGGGTAGTATATGCTATGATGGGTATTTATCCATTAACTCCTGGAGTACCTCAATACACCATAACAACTCCAATGTTCGATAAAATTACCCTAACACTAGATACCAATTACTATAAAAATAAAAATATAGTAATTGAACGAGAGCAAAATACGAACGGTAAAATTAAGAGTATTGAATTAGATGGAAAAGTACATAGCAGCTATTTCATCAGTCATGATGATTTTGTAAATGGATCTACTTTAAAAGTCATTCAAAATTAAAAAATATGCTACAGACAATTAAGAAAATAGCATTTGCTTTGGGTCTATTCTTGGGTTTATTACATCAAGGGTATGCTCAAAAAAATTACCCATACCAGAATGCTGATCTACCTCTTGAAGCACGTGTATCAGATTTATTAAGCAGAATGAGTTTAGATGAAAAAATTCGCCAGATGGATATGTACAAAGGTGAATTCTTTAAAGAAGGGGGAGACTTTTCAAAATCTAAAACAACTGCTAGAATAGGAAATCTTGGCGTTGGCGCTATACATGATATCTACCCTCGTTCTGCGAAAATGATTAATGATCTTCAAAAGAATGTCATTAAAAGTAATCGATGGCAAATTCCTGCACTTATTATGTGCGAAATGCTTCATGGATATTTAGATGATGGCAGTACTGCATTTCCAATGAATATTGGCCTAGGTGCTACTTGGGACAAGACGTTAATAAAAAAAGTAGGTGGCGTCATTGGCACAGAAGCAAGAGCGCATGGTGTACATTTTGGATTAGGACCAAATCTTGATCTAGGTCGTGAACCACGCTGGGGAAGAGTTGCCGAAACCTTTGGAGAAGATATTTACTTGGTTGGCGAATTGGGAGTGGCAATGATTCAAGGTATGCAAGGTGATGATTTAACTTCTGATAGATCGATAATTGCGGAGCCTAAACATTTTGCGGTACACGGTATTCCAGAAGCTGGAGGAAATTCATCTCCTGTTTTAGTGGGTGAACGTACGGCACGTGAAGATTTTTTACCTTCTTTTGAAAAAGCATTTAAAAAAGGAGGAGCCTTAGGTACTATGTGTGCTTATTCTGAATTAGACGGAATTCCTTGTGCTGCAAATCATTGGTTATTAACCGATGTTTTAAGAGATGAATGGGGGTTTAAAGGTATTGTCGTTTCAGATTTAGGCGCTGTAAAATATATACAAACTACACACCATGTTGCTGATTCCCCTAAGGAAAGTATTCACCAGGCGGTATCGGCAGGTGTAGACATGCAGTTCTATGATTTCACTAACGAATTTTGGCAAAAATCTATAATTGAACTCGTAAGTGACGGCAAGCTTTCTGTGGAAGAAATAGATAGAGCTGCTGGTGGAGTCTTAAGATTGAAATTCTTATTGGGTCTATTTGAAAATCCGTACACCGATAAAAATTTAATTAAAGAAAGATTTCATTCTTTAGAGAATCAAGCAATAGCCTTAGAGGCCGGCCGTAAATCTATCGTTTTATTAAAAAATCAAAACAACACCTTACCGCTCAATAAAAAAATGAAAACAATTGCGGTAATTGGCCCCAATGGCAATGCCTCTAGGTTAGGTGGTTATGCAGTAAAAAATAAAGTAGCAACTACTGTTTTTGAAGGAATTCAAGAAGTAGTCGGCGATCAAGCAAATGTTATTTACGAAGAAGGTGTGTCTTTAATTGTAAAGGGACAAATAATTCCTTCTCAGGTTTTATTGACTCCAGATGAGTCTACAAACGGCCTAAAAGGTGAATACTATAACAATAGATATTTGGAAGGGGAACCTGCATTAACAAGAATTGATAATGAACTAGAGTTTGATTGGCCATGGTCTCCTGGAAACGGAGTTAATGATGATAATTTTTCTATCCGTTGGACAGGTTTTATTACATCAGAAAAATCTTTTAATGGTTGGTTAGGCTTAAGTTCTGATGATGGGATTAGAATGTGGATTGACGATCAGTTAGTGATTGACAACTGGACAAAAGGAAGCACCAATATGGTGACTACACCCAAAAAAATAGAAGCTGGCAAAAAATACCACGTTCGAATAGAAATGTGGGAAGGCGGCTGGGGAGCCAGAGCTCATTTACGTTGGAATCTAGAAAAAGTAAACTTTCAACCAGCAGTTGATTTAGCTAAAAAGGCAGATGTCGCAATTGTTGTTTTAGGAGAATCTAGAGAATTAGTAGAAGAAAATAGAGATGTTGCCACATTAGATTTACATGGAATGCAACAAGAACTAATTGAAGCCATTCAACAAACAGGAACCCCTGTAGTATGCGTACTATTAAATGGTCGTCCACTTTCTATAAATTGGATTAATGAAAACATTCCTGCTGTAGTAGAAGCTTGGTTTCCCGGAGAAGCTGGAGGCAAAGCTGTTGCTGATGTTTTATTTGGCGATTACAACCCAGCTGGAAGAATTCCGATTACATTCCCTAAATCAGTGGGTCAACTGCCAATCTACTATAATCAAAAGCCATCCGCTATTCATAGGTACGTAAGTGAAAGTGAAAACCCCTTATATACTTTTGGCCATGGCTTAAGCTATACCACTTTTGAATATTCAAATTTAGCAGTTAGTGCTAACAAAATTAAAACCGACGGTGAAGTGAGGGTTAGTATTGATGTTAAAAATATAGGAAATTTTGATGGTGATGAAGTAATTCAATTATACATAAACGATGTGTATAGCAGTGTCACAACTCCTAGAAAATCCCTAAAAGGATTCGAAAGAGTCTTCATAAAAAAAGGAGAAATTAAACATATAGAATTCATATTAACTTCAGAAGAATTGGCTATTTGGAATCGTGAAATGAAAAGAATTGTGGAACCCGGAGAATTTGAAGTTATGATTGGAGGCAACTCAGAAGATGTATTAAAAACAAAATTTAGTGTAGCTGACTAAATAGTTTTAAAGAAGAAATGATCAATTAATCCTTGACATTTTATGTTTTACCTAAACTAAATGTCACTTCAAGTGATTTTTAATCGAAAATTGTATCGAGAACAGGTTCTAAAAATAGATATTTTTATTCCGGTTACTAATTTTATTCGAATTGACAAATTTTCATCAAAATACACAACAGTTAAAATACTTTTTTGAAGAAATAAAACTAGAGACTCATTCTATCCTTTTTTTAGTTCCCAACTATTGTACTATTAATTGAAAGAAGAAATAACGCATAAATAGTACACTTCCAGACACTAAGTTATCAACACAATGCTAAGCACTTAAGTATTATTGTAAGAATTACACTATTAATTATGAATACCATATTTAAAAGTACATTTCCTTCATAGATACCTATTATCTTCAAAATTTCACCAACGCCTTTTCAAATTCGTTATTGGTCGAAATAATAGCATTTAGAACCAATTAGATTTTTAGATTTAACTTATTGTTAACTTAAAAAAATAAACAATTACAATCAATCTAAAAACAAAAATTATTACTAACTCAAAAATTAAATTATGATTCAAAAAGTGTTAAAACTACTGTTTGTCTTTTGCTTGTTCGGATTTCAAAATGCTCAAGCCCAAACTACAGTAACAGGAACAGTAACTGATTCAAATGATGGTTCTCCGCTACCGGGAGCTAACGTTGTTGTTAAAGGAACTACAAATGGGGTGTCATCAGATTTTGATGGTAATTACAGTATTAATGTTTCTGGTAAATCAGCCATTTTAGTATTTACTTTTATAGGCTATACTCCAAAAGAAATTGCCGTAAATGGGCAAACATCTGTAAATGTATCACTTGCTGAAGATGCAAGTAAATTAGATGAGGTTGTCGTAACGGCGTTAGGGATTAGTCGCGAGAGAAAATCATTAGGATATGCAGTATCTACAATAGAAGGTTCTTCAGTATCATTAGCAAAAGAAACGAATGTTGTTAGCTCTTTAGCTGGTAAAGTTGCGGGGGTAGTAGTGTCAAAATCTACTTCAGGAGCTGGTGGTGGAACGCGTATTGTCATTAGAGGAAATGGTTCTTTAAATGGTAACAACCAACCTTTATATGTTGTTGATGGGGTTCCTATTGATAATTCTGGAATATCTAATGCTGGAGCAGGTGAGTATAGTGTGACTGATTTAGGCACCGGTATTTCAGATATAAATGCTGATGATATTGAATCCATGTCTATTTTAAAAGGGCCAAATGCTGCTGCTTTATATGGTTCTAGAGCTGCAAATGGTGTTGTTCTTATTACCACTAAAAAAGGGAAACTAAATCGAGGTTTGGGTATAACAATTAATTCAAGTACAACTTTCGATTCTCCTTTAGTTTTACCGGAATATCAAAATCAATATGGAAGAGGAACTGATGGTGATTTTCCAAATATTGTAACTTCAGATCCATTAAGTACTCAAGTAAATGCAGTAACCAGTACAAGTTCATGGGGGCCTAAATTTGATGGATCCTCTCAACTAGAGTTTAATGGTCAAATGAGACCTTATTCAGCACAACCAAACAATGTTAAAAATTTCTTTGAAACAGGAACAAGTTTTGTAAACTCTATTTCTTTAAGCAATAGCAATGAAAACTCTTCAGTGTTTTTTTCTTATACAAATTCTGACATACAATCAATTCTTCCAAATTCTGGTTTAAAAAGAAATAATTTTAATTTAAGAGCTTTTACAAAATTATCTGACAAGTTAACTTTTGATGCTAAAATTACATATTTCCTTCAGGATGCTAAAAACAGACCCGAACAGGGAACTGAAGGTCTAGCAGCTTATTTATGGGGGCTTCCTAGAAACGTAAGTATCGAAGACTTAAAAGTTTATCAGAATATCCAAAACCCAATTGATCCAGATAATATTTATAAAGTTATTTCTCCTAGAACTGGAACTGGAAACCCATATTGGATATTGAATAATGATTCAAATGAAGATACAAGATCTAGAATTTCTGGTTTTGCAAAAGCACAGTATGAATTTACAGATTGGTTATCTGCCTTTGCAAGAGTAGGTACTGATGCTGTAAATCAAGACACCAAAAGTATTCATGCAATAGGACATCATTTTTATCCTGGTGGAGATATTCGTTTTGGACAACATACGATTAAGGAGACGAATTATGATTTCTTACTTATGTTCAATAAAGACTTAAGTGATAAGTTTAATTTATCTGTAAATACAGGTGCCAATGCATTACATTCGACAAGAATTAGTTCTGGTTCTTATGGAAAAGACTTTAAAATTCCTGGTAAATATTTCTTAGATAACACAGATGGTAATACCGTTGTGGCTACCCAAACTGATTTAATCGAAAAGAAAGTTAATTCGGTTTATGGTCAGGGTTCATTATCGTATATGGACATGGTTTATTTAGATCTTACAGCTAGAAATGACTGGTCTTCAGCGCTAGCTCCTGAAAATAGATCTTACTTTTATAGTTCAGCAAGTTTAAGTTTGTTGCTAAATAAAGTGTTTAACCTAGAAGGAACAGACATAGATTTACTTAAAGTAAGAGGTAGTACTGCAAATGTTGGTAACGATACAGATCCACAACAAATTGTAAATTTATTTAGCGTATCTAGTGATGGATATCTTGGTAACACTCAAGTAAATAGATCCACAATTAAATATAGTGAAAGCTTAAAACCAGAAGATATTAGATCAACAGAATTTGGTTTCGAAGCTAGAGCTTTTAAAAACAGATTATATGCTGACTTTTCTTATTATTCTATTACAACCAAAGATCTAATTTTTGATGTTCCTGTAGATCCAGGTACAGGTTATAGTAATTTTAGAGAAAATATTGGCGAATTAACGAATAAAGGTTTCGAAATATTACTTGGTGGTTCACCCATTCAAAATCAAGATTTCAAATGGGATATTTCTGCAAATATTTCCAAAAATGACAATAAACTAGAAAGCCTAATAGAAGGCCAGGATAATTTCACATTTAGCTCTAGTAATGGAGGTATTGTAGATGTAAGAGCTCAAGTAGGTGGAGGATATGGAGATATTTATACCACAACATGGCTACGTAATGATGCTGGACAATTAATCCTAACCGATGAAGGTAGGCCTCAAGCAACTTCAGAACGTGAAAAGTTTGGAAATTACCAACCAGATTACACAGGTGGAGTTACAAATACATTTAATTATAAAAATTTCGCATTAAACCTATTAGTTGACTTTAGAATTGGAGGTAATGTGTATTCAGGTACTGATGCTGCTTTAGATGCCTCTGGAGTTTCAAAAAGATCATTACAATATAGAGAAGGTGGTGTTGTAGTAGACGGCGTTCTTGCCGATGGAACTCCTAATACAACAAGTATTAGTGCTCAAGATTACTGGGGTTCTGTAAGTAATATAGGGTCAGAGTATGTATATGATCAATCAAATGCGAGATTAAGAGAATTAAGTTTGACATACCGTGTGCCAAAGAAAATACTTGAGAAAACATTTGTACAAAACGTTTCTTTAAGTTTAACTGGAAGAAATTTATTTTTCTTATGGAAGAAGACGGATAACTTCGATCCAGAGTCAACTTACTCTACAAATAACTTCAGTCAAGGGGTTCTGTTTTATGCCTTGCCAACTACAAAAAGTTATGGTCTAAGTTTAAATGTTAACTTTTAAAAAATTGTAACTATGAAATATTTTAAATTTTCGATATACACATTACTGTTTGCAATGGTCATATCATGTACGGGAGACTTCGATGAAATAAATACTAACAATAGTGGGTTTACAGCAGATGAAGTGAGTGCAAAATACTTTTTAACGAGCTCGCAAATTGGACTTTATGCTCCAGGACGTTATGAATACTGGAGGGCACATTTAATTCATTCCGATAGATATGCTGGTCATTTCACTTTTGGACACAACCGTTCTTGGTGGGCTGATGATTTAGGCTACAATTATAATGCAGGATATACCGATGCAGCGTATGATTGGTTAGCAGGTTATTTTGGAAAAGTGAAAGGCTTTGCAGATTTAACCAAGGAAGGTGGCGAATTTGAAAACCAGTATATGTACGCTATGTCACTAATCTTAAAAGGTATGTATTATCAATTATATACAGAAACTTTTGGAATGGTTCCTTACAGCGAAGCAGGTGTTGATGGCATTCTAACGCCAAAATATGATGCTCAAAAAGATATCTATAAGGGTATTATAGCCGATTTAGATAATGCGATGTCCATTATCGGTTCAGCTGAACGTACTGGTGTTGGTGTTAATGATGCTGGCTCAAATGATATTTACTGTGGTGGTGATTTACAACAATGGAAAAAATTAGCCAATACATTAAAATTAAGAATAGGTCTACGTGCATTAGGAGCAACAGGAGATGACTTTGCTAATAGTGCTATTACTTCGGCCTTATCAGCGCCACTTCTCGATGAGGCTTCAGGGAGTATTGTAATGAAAAAAGATTTTGTTATTAGTGAATGGACTACAGCTTCCTATGGAGATGTATGGCATGATTTCGGTGTAGGCGGTGGTGCTTCTTGGACTGTAGGAGCAACACTTATTAACCTATTAAAACAAAATAATGACCCTAGACTAGCGGCTTATGCACTTCCTGCAGAAGGAGGTTCATTTATTTTTACAGATGACGGTGATACCAACTTTCAAGAAAGATTAGATTTCATTATTGCTGCTCTTGATGAAGCTAATGCAGAATATACTATTACAGTAGCTGGAGACGATACCACTATTAATGTACCTGCTGGGCAATACATTGGTCAACCTTCAAGAATAAATGGAGATACCTATGATTTTGTTCGTTATACGATGTTTAGTGTACCTAGCGAAGCTGTAACTCATAAAAGAGGAACTCAAGTTGATGCCTATCCTGAAATTATTCTTACGAGTGCAGAGTCTTATTTTTTACAAGCAGAAGCTGCAGTTAGAGGTATGGATAGTGATGATGCACAAACGTTATTTGCTTCTGGGATAAAAGAAGCTATGAAATTATGGAGTGTATCTTCAGGTGATGTAGACACTTATATTGCTACTGAAGCTATGGCAGACATTTCTACAGGAACTATGGAAGAAAAATTAGAAAAAATAGCACTACAGCGATGGTTAAATGCTTATACAGATGGTTTTGAAGCATGGGCAGTTGTTAGAGATACTGGGTATCCTTCTGAATTGGCCGCTGGAGTATCAAATGCTACAATTTATGGGTTAGGAACTTTAAATGGTGCTTACCCACAAAGATTACGTTATGGTAGTAATGCTCAAGCAAACGAAAACTTATCAACTGCAATTTCTACTCAAGGCGCAGATGTACAAGGCACAAAACTATGGTTTGCTAAACAATAACAAAACATAGCTTGAGTTTTATAGTAAAAGAGGTTGATACATATTCAACCTCTTTTTTGTATCACTAGATTTTCTATTAATTTAAAATAGAATAGCTTAATTTGCCAAGATAAACCAAACTACAAATCACAAAAACAACCCACTATATATGTCTAATTCAAACCAATCAGCCCTAAACGAAAAAAATAGCACCTTAGTTCCAATTTTAATCATCGCAGGATTATTTTTCATTTTTGGCTTTGTCACATGGATTAATGGCGCTTTAATTCCGTTTATGAAAACGATAAACGAATTAACCTCTGCGCAATCGCTCTTGGTCGCATCTGCATCCTATATTTCTTTCGTAGTTATGGCCATACCTGCTTCCTACATTTTAACCAAAGTCGGTTATAAGAAGGGAATGTCATTAGGTTTATTTGTAATGGGAATTGGAGCCCTTGTATTTATACCTGCAGCAGAAGCCAGAACCTATTGGATGTTTTTAGGTGGTATTTTTATTCAAGGTGCTGGAATGACATTACTACAAACTGCATCAAACCCATATATCACCATTTTAGGACCTATAGATAGTGCTGCTAAGCGTATTGCTATAATGGGTATTGCCAACAAGGTCGCCGGAGCTTTAGGCTCACTTATTTTTGGAGCGCTATTATTATCTGGCATCGATGAAATTAAAGTGAAATTAACAACAGTTTCAGAAAGTGATAAAATACAATTATTAAATACTATGGCCGATAGCGTTGTTACTCCATACATAGTAATGGCAGTTGTCTTATTTGTTCTTGGATTATTAATACTTAAAGCACCATTACCCCATGTGGAAGCAGAACCTATTGAGGAATCGCAAGATGGAGGTACAACAAAAACTAGCATATTTCAATTTCCACATTTATGGCTCGGAGTATTAACCCTTTTCATGTATGTAGGCGTTGAAGTTATTGCTGGTGATACAATTATAGCGTATGGAATTTCATTAGGAATTTCAGCTGATGATGCCAAGTTCTTTACGACTCTTACATTAATGGCAATGGTAGCAACTTATGCGCTTGGTGTATTTCTAATTCCTAAAATTATAAGTCAAACTACCGCTTTAAAGGCAAGTGCTGTAATTGGTATTATTTTATCATTTTGTATTGTATTTACGACCGGATTTACTTCTGTTTTATTTGTTGCTGCTTTAGGAGTTGCCAATGCATTAGTATGGCCTGCAGTATGGCCTTTAACTCTTAAAGGTTTAGGTAAATTTACCAAGACCGCTTCTGCCCTATTAATCATGGCAATATCTGGAGGAGCAATAATACCTCCTTTATATGGGAAATTAGTTGATAGCAATAAAGCTAGTTATATTGCTGATGGAATGAATGAAGCCCTTGCTACCGCTACTGCTTCTACTAAAGGTTATTGGATTTTATTGCCGTGTTATATAATCATCCTATACTATGCCATTTCGGGTCATAAATTAGGTTTGAAAAAAAAATAATTCCAATACTTAGTTTTAAATAAAAGAGACCATCTAAAAATAAATTAGATGGTCTCTTTTGTATATGATTTCAAAGCTTGAAAAATAGTATTCATCCCTTACGTTTCAGTTTTCCAGAATAATTTTTTTTTATTTCAAAGAAAGCCAAAACAATTACTAGGATACTACTAGTGACTATGACAATAGTAGGGTTCTTTTCAAGACAATTCAAACAAATTTCAAATAATTCTTCCATAGTATTTAGTAAACGATTCAACATTCAAAATATTTTCTAGTAGATAACATTTAAAAAATAAGTTGCTTCATTGAATCTTAAAAAATTGTTATAAATGGCTTTCACTAATCAACCGGTGCAATAAGGACTAACAAATACCAGATAAGAAACACTTAATATCGGTAAGTGGACTTTAAGCCGTTATTCGTTTAACGAGGTAGTTTTACACTTTAGCTGAAATCGTACAGCACATCGAATAATGTGGTTCTTGAACGAATCAGAACCCAGTGAAATACACTTCCGTGAGTTATACTAATAACAAAACGCAAGTCATGAAAACTATTTTAATTACTATCTTTTTTCTTTTTATCGGAATGACTGCTCAAGCTCAAGATGCTCAAAAAGATAGTAAAGTAGCAACTACTCAAATGACTATAGTAACGTTTAATTCCTATACGACTTCTACCGCTCGTTTATACAAATACAAAAATTCCAAAATTAAAAAGGAATTAGATTTTAGAACCAAAGCCAACAAAGCTAAATTAGCATAATACTTTGTATTTAAAAACGAATACTTATTGCTCTATATCACGAGCTTCAAAACCAATAATTTCATTATCGTGAAATTCAGGAGTTATTTCAATTGGATTACAACACACTTCACAATCTTCAATATAGGTTTGCTTTTGAATTGAACGATCCAATAGCATGGATATTTCTTCCCAACAATAAGGGCATTGAAAAAAGTGTTCATACATCTAACTAAAAATCTACATTTAATAACTGACCCGTTAATTGTAACAATTGCAATTCAGCCAATTTCGCATCATACTTTGCTAAATTTTTATTTGTACTGGCATTTAACAAGTTAATTTGCGCTTGTCTAAATTCAATTGAGCTAATTCTACCCAACTGAAATTGTTCTTTTGAACGTTCAAAATTATTTTGGTTGGTAAGTACGTTTTGCTCTTGAATCTGATAAACGGCTAAAAGGTTTTCATAAATTGCTCGTGCATTCTGAATATCTCTATCAACCTCTAAGGTTATTTGCTTCTTAAAGATCTCTTGATTTGCATAGGCTATTTTTGAATTTCTAACACGTATCACGGTGCTACCCCCATCAAATAGATTCCAAGTTAAACTTGCCCCTAAACCTATATTAAGGCTATTTCTATTACTCCCAGGAATAACCTGACCTGGAATAAAAGATGATGGAGCGCTTTGGTTCAAATTCCAACCATAAGAACCTGTCAGTCCCAATCGTGGTAAATACCCAGATTTACTAACTTTAATGTCATACTCATTTATCTTCAAATTCTTTTCTGTTTGCAAAAGAGATACGTTGTTTTGCAATGCTTGCGTTAAATAGTCATCTAATTGTAACCTTGGTATAAATTGAACAATAGTATCGACCTGAAAAGTAGCATTCAAATTTTGATTAAGAACAACATTCAAATCTCTTTTTGCATTTATCAGCTGTTGCTCAACATTCATCAAAGCAATACTATCATTTGTGACATCTACTTGTGCATTTAGAATATCGAGTTTTGTGTTCTGTCCATATTCAAAAGCATATTCAGATCGCCGGATCCGGTCTTTTGAAATCGAGAGCCCTTGTTTTAAAACATTGCTATTTTCAGTTAAACGCGCTACCTGAAAATACACACTAAATAGTTGTATAATAGTATTCTCTATAGTTTCTCTAGCTTGCAGTTCACTTAGTTGGTATCGCTCCTTTAATTGTTTATAAGTATACAACCTACCTAAACCGTCGAATAAGGTATAATTTAAATTAAGCCCTGCATTATAGGTTTGCGACTCTGCTTGCTCTATTTCTAAATCTGCTCTTGGGGCACCATTAGTTTCAAACTGACCTGGATATTCCGTAATACTATTTAACTCATTATAGTTTGCACCTGCAGTACCACTTAAAGTAGGCAAATATCCTGAATTTAAGATACTCTGATTATTATCAGCTATGGCAATTTGATTATTGGCAACTTTTATTCCGAAGTTATTTTCTAAAGCTAAAGTTATAGCCTCATCTTTAGTCAAAAACTTTTCTTGTCCAAAAACTCCACTTTGAAAGCTTAAAAATATAATTAATAGTACGTAAACTCTTTTCATTCGTTTTTTTGCTTCAATTCACCTTTTAGGTGTAATTCTTCTTTTTGTTCTTTAATCGCGCGCTCAACTTCTTCTTTACTAACAGCATCATCACCCGTAATTGCCAACCACTTAGCAGTTACTTTAAACCTATTACTAAATGACAAAAATAATGGCAACATTAATAAAGTCAAAATAGTAGCAAAACCTATCCCGTAAGCAATTGAAATAGCCATAGGTTTTAAAAATTGTGCTTGTCTACTTTTTTCTAAAAGTAATGGCGCTAAACCTGCAATTGTAGTTATTGATGTTAAGAATATTGCTCTAAAACGCGACTTACCAGCTTCATACATGGCGTCATCATACTTCATTCCTTCCCGGAGGTTTGTGTTGAATTTACCAATAAGTACCAAGCCATCATTCACCATAATACCTATCAAAGCAATAACCCCCAACATAGATAAAATATTTATTGGAAAATCATGAATCCAATGCCCCCAAGCCACAGCAGTTAAACTAAAAGGAATCAATAATAATAACATTAAAGGTTGACTAAAACTGCGAAAGGTAAAAGCTATAGTAATGTAAATAAGTGCCAAAACTGAAAGACCTACAAACTTTAGTGAAGCAAAGAGTTTATTAGCCTCACGATTTTGACCTTCAAAAGAGGCAGAAACGGTTGGATATTTAGAATGAATATCAGGCATAATATTATTCTCTATATCTAACATAACATCAGTTGCACTAGTTTCTTTACTATTTTTTAAATCGGCAGTAATTTGTATTTCACGCTGACCTTCCAAATGATTAATAGCGACATCTCCTCTTTCAATCGTATAACTCGCAATCTCTTTTAAAGGTACCTTACTACCACTTGGAGTTGTTATACGCATTTCATCAAGGTCTGTAATAGAAGACCTATCTACTCTATCGTAACGCACCCATACACGAATTTCATCTTGCCCTCGTTGAAATCGTTGCGCTTGTGTTCCAAAGAAACCTGCTCTTACTTGGTTCATTATGGTACGTAAATCCAAACCTAATAAATAGGCATTTTCCTTTAATTCTAATCTAATTTCTTTGATTCCAGCAGGGTCATTATCTGCAACGTCTTTTAATAAAGCATTATTCTCTAATGCGGCTTTTAATTCTTTCTTAGCGGCTTTTAACTCTTCAATATTATTCCCTAATAAAGAAACAGCTACTGGACTACCACCAAAATTACCCCCAGAGCCAAATATTAAACTTTCTACTCCAATCACCGGCCCTACCAGCTCTCTCAATCTATTTGTCACCAATTCTGATGATATTTCAGCAGGTCGTTCTTCACCTGGCAAAAGATTAATGGTTAATAATGCGGATGAAGATCCTGAACCAACCCTTTTTATTATATTATCAAACAGAATTTTATCGGTACCTTTCAAATACTCTTCAGTAAATTCCTGATTAACAATCTCCGCTTTATCTTCAATTAAACTAATTATAGAATCGGTAATAACCTCATTTGTACCGTTAGGCATCTCAAGAGCTATTGAAATTCTATCACTTGCTACATTAGGAAAAAAAGTAGCTCTTATTATTCCCCCACCTATAGCTCCAAAAGTCAATATTAAAGCGATGGCAAAAAAAGAAAAAGTTAGTATCTTATATTTAAGCGTAAACCGAAGTGAAGGACCATAAATATCATCACGCATCCAATTCATAAAACGATCTCCCGCTTGATTGATTACCCTTAATTTTGCAAAAGCTTTAGCAAATCCTGTTTTTGGAGCATCACTAATAGGTTGTAGTGCTTTTGAATGTGCTAAATGCGCCGGTAAAATAATCAAAGCTTCAACTAAAGATACAACTAGCGTTAAAATTACAATTACGGAAACTTCACCAAAGAATTCTCCAATACGTCCATCTAAAAATAAAAATATTGAGAATGCTAAGAGTGTCGTAATAATAGCCGATACAATTGGCGGTATCACCTCCATTGTGCCATCTATTGCCGCTTGAATAGGTGTTTTTCCTTTTTCATAATGCTGATAGATGTTCTCAGCAATTACAATACCATCATCTACCAAAATTCCGATTACAATAATCATCCCAAATAAGGAAAGCACATTAATGGTCACATCAAAAAATCCAGCAAAAATAAACATTCCTAAAAAGGATATTGGCAATCCGAAAGCAACCCAAAAAGCCAAACGTGTATTTAAGAAAAGTGATAAAAATATGAGCACCAAAATCATTCCCATAATGGCATTATCTCTCAATAATTCTGTACGTTGAACTAACGTAATAGATAGATCACTAACGACATTCAATTGAACGTTATTATATTTCTGATTAAAATCTTCTATATAGGCTTTAACTTTCTCAGCAGAGGTAATTAAATCTTCTGTATTGGTACTTGTAATTGTAGTACTTACAGATAACTCACCATTAAAATAAGACGCATTAGGTGTCTCTGCAAAACGATCGCGAATAATGGCTACATCTTTTAATCGAATAGTTTGTCCTGAAGGGGTTGCTCTAATAATTAGATTAGAAATTTCATCTCCGTAGTAAGCTCTATTATTTGCACGAATAAGGTATTCTTCTGCACTAGTTTTTATAGTACCACCAGTAACTAAAATATTTGAATTTGATACTGCCTGCGCTACTTCTGCAAATGAAACATTATACGCCAACAAACTATTTTCATTAACTGCAATTTCAATTTCTTCTTGCGGATATCCCGACATTTCAATCTGCGAAATTCCTTCGATCAGTCTTACATCATTTTCTATTTGTCTACCTATTTGCTTTAAAGTTGCTAAAGGGATGTCTTTACCACTAATTGCGAAACTAATGGTTTGCCGCACCTCTTCTCGTTTGGAAACCACTAAAGGTTCCATTCCAGAAGGAAAAGAAGGAACTCTATCTACTGCATTCTTTACCTCTAAAAGCATAAAATCGATATTTCTACCTTTTTCGATTTCAACATTTATAGAACCACTATTTTCTCTAGATGTAGATGTTACTCTATCAACCCCTTGAAGTCCTTTTAAATTATCTTCAATTTTCAATACAATACCTTCCTCTATCTCCTGAGGTGATGCCCCAGGATAGGTTACTGATATGGATATATTCTTAGAAGCTATTAATGGAAAAAAGGAAGATTTAAGTGACAATGCACCAACGATCCCAAATACGGTAATTGCTAGAATAAATACGGTTACCGCAACATGATATTTTATAAAATATGCTATTAAATTCCTCATTAGTTAGTTGGATTTTCTGATTGGTTTTCAAAAACCTTTACTAACATTCCGGCATAAGCACCAACAACTGGTTTAGCTACCATGATCGTACCATCAGGCACATCTTTTAGCACTACTTTTTTCTCCGAAAAATAGACTGGATTTACCTCAATTAAGTCTAAAATTGAATCTCTAACTACAAATATTTGATTGTTCTCTAAAAGTAACCCTCGATTCACTTCAATTGCATTATGCTCTTCTTTTGCATTTAGTCTAGCTTCTAAATACATGCCTTCTTTTAAAGTTTTATCTTTAATATCGATAAATGCTTTTATAGTTTGTGAAGCCTGATCAACACTACCATTAATACGGGTCACTATACCTTTGTATTTATGTGTTCTTTCTAGATTAATCAAACTCACTTCTTCACCTACTTTCAACAAATCACCATAAGCTTTACTTACAGCAACCTCTAATTCATAAACATCGGTATTTATAAATTCTCCCAATTTTTGACCAGACCTAATCAGGGTTCCTTCTGTTACTAGTGCATCAGTCAAAACTCCATTAAAAGGGGCTGCTATTCTATATTTGGCTAAACGCTGTTCTAAATTTTTAACATTGTAGTAACTCGTTAATATCCCCCTACCAGAAATAAAGTATTTTTCTTTTTCGGTTGTCATCTCAGGTAATGCTGGTGTAGTACCATTCATATCAAAACTATTCAAATAGTTTTGCCACTTATCAAAAATAGTAGGATAATCTAGTCTTAAATCTGGCATAATGGAAGTAAGTAAATTATACAGGCTACTTTTAGAAGATTGAACACTAGCAGCATACTCTGAAGCATCAATACGTATTATGGTTTCTCCTTTAGTATAAGTTTCCCCTACCTTAAATAACTTACTACCTTTTCTAAAAACACCTTGAACCTCAGCATAAAGCTCAACACGTCTTTTGGCCATAACATTCCCATTTGCAGGAATTATTATAGCTACTGAACTATTTTTAACTACATCAGTAAAAACAGTCTTTACAACTTTTTCTGGTTTTGGTTTGACTTGGTTATTATTGCTTATAATTACATTAGCAACATAAATAGATAAAGCGATTAGGAGAATACCTAAAATTGATAATATTATTTTTTTCATATGTAATTTGATGGCTGGTATATTATTGATTGCAAAACTATCTATTAGTTTAAGCTGGATTAGTTAAACAAATCTTAAAAAAATTACTATTTTATAGCTCAAACGTTAGAAACTCGTTTTTTAGAACAAAAAAAGAGGTGCATTACGCACCTCTCTCTTAATTAAACTCACAGTCTCAATCACTATTTATCATTATCATCCTCAAACTTAGTATCAGCCATTCGCGTATTATACACATCAATAACTTTAAACTGAGGACTTGTTTTAATCTTATCTTTATCAAAGTCAAAAACCAAAAGACTATTAGTTTTTATGGCATTTATATCTTCAAAAGAATTAAATCCGTTATTCTGAATTTGAAAAATCTCCAAACTTGCTAATTGCCCTAACTCTTTAGGAATAGCACCTTCTAAGTGATTATTCGCCAATACAAGTTCTTTGAGTTTTACTAGGTTACCAAATTCTACCGGCATGGTACCTTCTAGTTTATTTTCGAATAATCCTAACGATTCTAAATTTTCTAATTTTCCAATGGAAATTGGTATTGAACCTTTAAAATTATTACTTGATAAATTCAAAATTCTAAGGCTTTTTAAAACACCGATACTATTCGGTATTGCTCCTGATAAAAAATTATTAAAAAGTGTTAATTCCTGTAATTGAGTCATTTTTCCTAAATTAACAGGTAATGATCCTTTTAACCTGTTCATTTCTAACTTCAAAACTATTAACTTTTCCAGACTACTAATTTGCTCAGGCAATACTCCAGTTAATTGGTTAAATGCTAAGTTTAATTCCGCTAGGTTTTTTAAATTACCAATACTAGATGGTAAAACTCCTGTTAAATTGTTATGAAACAAATTCACCTTAACTACAACATCATTTTTTACTGTAACTCCATACCAATTGGTGACGGGCTTATTTAAATCCCAGACATTATTCCAGTCTTTACCATTAGTTTTTTCGTAAAGCTCAATTAAAGCTTCTTTTTCTATTTTAGGAACATCCGCATATGTTCTATGACCAATCATAAAAACACTTATGAAAAATAAATTCAAGAAAAACATTCCGCCTAAATTCTTAATTAACTTCATCATGGCCTTCAAATTTAGTTTCGGCAATTATGATTGCCTTATTCAAATAAATATCTTTTAAATCTTTTTTAGTAAACCTCTTTTTATCGCTATCAAAATCAAATACTGCCAAATCAGATTCTTCCAAAACAAGCTCTTCTAAATATTTTTCATCAAAATTATTATTCTGAATTTGTAAAACAGCTAGATTAGGCATATTCAAAATGTCTTTAGGGAACTTTTTTGAAAATGAGTTCTCTGAAATAACTAATGTTTTTAAACCTACTATTTCAGAAATAGTCTCCGGTATTTGACCTTCAAAACTATTATTAGCAATTTCTAATCGTTCTAATTCTTTAAGATGTCCTATTGATTCCGGCAACACACCAGTAATCATATTAAATGAAAGTGATAGAACTTTTAAGTTTTTTATCTCTCCAATATTATTTGGTATTTCACCCGAAATGTTATTGTCAAAAAGATCTAAATGAATTAGCTTTTGTAAGCGAACAATTTCTTTAGGTATCGTACTTTCTAATTCATTTTTTCCAAGCCTTAACACTCTCAAATTCTTTAGATTAAAAAGACTAACAGGCATTTCTCCCTTTAAGTTATTAAACGCCAAATTTAAAACTTGTAAATTTTCAAAATTCCCTATAGTTACAGGTAAAGATCCTTGTAAATTATTATTAAAAAGGGTAATTGAAACTACATGGTTATCTTCAATTAACACCCCTTTCCAAGTAGAAACAGATGAAGACAAATCCCATGAATTTATCCATTCATTTCCATTTGTGTTATGATACAAATCTATTAAAGCTTTTTTCTCTGACTTTGGAATGGCAAATGAAACATTTCCAGAAACCAATAAAAGCAGTACAAGTAATTTTATCTTCATAAATTAGGCTATAGTATTAAACCTTTGCTTATTTCGTATAAATCCTATTTTGTAAACATCAATGAACACATATATAGGAATACTCCTACAAATTTAAGTGAATTGAAGATTGTAAGACTAACTTATTCGATGAACAGCTGGCTAATGTCTAATAAATGTTGTGAAAGTGCTGAAATTTGTGGTCAAATTCCATAAAGCGTAATTTTAAGAGCTTTATGCAAGCTCTTCTAGCTTTATTGTAAGGTCTTCCCAGTCACTCATATATTTTTTAAGAGACTTTTTCTTCTTTTCATAAGAATCAAAAAAATTGGGTTTTGAAATGGTAGCATCATAATTTAACACCAACTCTTGATCTATTGTTGCTAATTCCTTTTCCAATTGGGAAATACTACTCTCAATACTACTGAGTTTATTATTGAGTGACTTTAGTTTTTTTTGATCTTCGTAGCTTACATCACTCGTAGTTTTTTTAACTTTTTGTGCTACGTGTACTTGTTTTTTTTCAATCTCTCTAAAATCTTCAACTTTACGTTGTTGTAAGTAAAAATCAATATCACCTAGATACTCCTTTATACCACCATCTTTAAATTCGTAAACGTTATTGGTAAGCCCTTGTAAAAAGTCTCTGTCATGTGAAACCAAAATAAGTGTACCCTCAAAACTTTGTAGGGCTTGCTTCAATACATTTTTAGACTTTATGTCTAAATGGTTTGTAGGCTCATCCATTACCAAAACATTAAAAGGCTGCAAAAGCATTTTCGCCAATGCTAAACGGTTCCTTTCTCCACCTGATAAAACTTTCACATATTTATCTACCTCATCACCTCTAAAAAGAAATGAACCTAAAATATCTCGAACCTTACTTCTATTTTTTTCATTAGCCGCATCTATCATGGTATTTAAAATGGTTTTATTGCCATCTAGATACTCTGCTTGGTTCTGAGCAAAATAACCAATTTGAACATTGTGACCCAACTTTAATTTTCCTTGATGCTCTAATTCCCCTACAATTATTTTTGCAAGTGTAGATTTACCCTGACCATTTTGACCAACAAATGCAGTTTTAATATCTCTTTCAATTAACAAATCGATATCATTTAAAACTTCTTTTTCACCGTAATGCTTCGATAGATTTTCTATTTCCACTACAACTTTACCTGGCATAACCGATATAGGAAACCTAAGATTCATAACACTATTATCATCTTCATCTACCTCAATACGATCTAACTTATCCAATTTTTTAATAAGTGATTGTGCCATAGAAGCCTTAGAAGCTTTTGCTCTAAATTTTTCAATTAGCTTTTCCGTTTGTTGAATCTGCTTCTCTTGATTTTTCTGAGCACTTAATTGTTGCTCTTTAATTTCATTTCGAAGCACTAAAAACTCAGAATAGGGTTTATTATAATCGTAGATTCTACCCAATGAAATTTCAATAGTTCTATTTGTTACATTGTCTAAAAACATTTTATCATGGGAAACTATTGCTACCGCGCTGGTACTAGATCTTAAAAATTGTTCCAACCAAATAATAGACTCAATATCTAAGTGGTTCGTAGGCTCATCTAATAACAAAACATCGTTATTTTGTAGGAGTAGCTTTGCAAGTTCTATTCGCATGCGCCATCCTCCTGAAAAGGTGTCTGTATATTTATTAAAATCTTCACGTCTAAAACCTAGACCTTGAAGAATTTTTTCAGTTTCACCTTGGTAGTTGTATCCTCCTAGTATTTCATAGCGGTGTGTAATATCACTTAAATCTTCAATAAGTTTGGTATAACCATCACTTTCATAATCTGTTCGTTCTGCTAATTGATGATTAATACCTTCCAATTGCAACTCTAACGATTTTATTTCTTCAAAAGCTTGGTATGCCTCCTCTAAAACAGTCCTACCTAGTTCAAAATCTAAATCTTGCCTTAAAAACCCTATACGCACTTCTTTATCAGAAGCAATAACTCCTGTATCTGGTTGCATATCTTTTGAAAGCAATTTTAACAACGTAGATTTTCCGGCGCCATTTTTACCTATTAGACCAACTCTATCACCAGAATTTAATCGAAAAGATATTTCTTCAAACAAGTATTCTCCACCGAATGCGACAGAAAGATTATGGATATTAAGCATTTTATTATAAACTATTTGGTTTAAGCTTTGGGTTTCTGTAAATACAATTTACTTATATTCTTCCAGTTTAAAAATAGGATACCTATGTTAGATTTGTGACTTTAGTTACACTATAAACCTTCATAAAATCTTACTTTTGTCAAAACTTTTGCAAATGTTAAAAAAAGGAACCAAACTCTACAGTATTTTAACAGGAACTTGTCCTAAATGTCATGAGGAAAGTATGTATAAGGTTAAAAACCCCTATAATTTAAGTCAAATTTTCAAAATGCATGAGCGTTGTTCTCATTGCAATACAAAATACAAGATAGAGCCTTCCTTTTTTTATGGTGCAATGTATGTGAGTTATGGAGTAGGTATTGCATTTGCAGTTGCTGCATTTATAATATCCTTTTTAATCATTGGCACCTCATTAAAAACTAGCTTTATAGCTATAATTGGTACTTTAGTTTTATTTATGCCTATAATTATGAGGGGTTCTCGGAATATTTGGATCAATATTTTTATAAGCTACGATCCAAATGCTTCAAAGACAAAAAACGCCTAAAAATAGTTATTTTGCTCCTAAACCTTTTTACCAAAATACTTTTGGGTAAAACGTGCTATATTCATTTCTGAATTCACCTCTCTTTTGTTTTCAATAGATTGATAGAGTTCAGCAGAAGCAATGGGAGCAATCATTACTCCTCTAGAACCAAAACCATTTAAAACATGTAGGTTTTTATGTATGGGATGCGTACCAACTAAAGGCCTTCTATCTGCAACGGTAGGACGAATTCCTGCAACATGAGAAACTACCTCATAATCGCATTTTAAAAAAGTATTTAGCTTTTCCAAGAGCTCATTTTTTGATTCTATGGTTGGCAGATTGGTTTTGTCTTTCCATTTGTAAGTTGCGCCAATACGATATAGATCAGTTCCGAGGGGAATAATAAATACGGATGACTTTATTACTTTATCTTCATTCAAATCTGGTGCTTTTATGGTCAAAAGCTCTCCTTTTGTACCATTTAGAGGCAAATAAGAAAAGTATGTATTTTCCTTTAACCCAAAGCCTGTTGCAAAAACTATATGCATGGCTTTTATACCTTGATATTCAACATAACCATTTTCAATTTTTAAGGATGAAAAATCGAAAGTTTCATTTAAAAGCTGTTCTTTTTCTTGAAGATATGCAGTATATTTTTCTAGAAGTACTTTCGTGTCTATCCGGCCCGTATGCAATACCTCGCCATATCCAAAATCAGCTTCAATGGCTTTGTTTTTATTCGGCTGAATTTTTGTAGATAGAAAATAGTCCAATTGTGGTTTATCAGAAGCTTCAAACCATAAATTCTGCTCTTCAATCGAAGCAAATCGCCTTAAAACTGGAATTTTATAATCGAGCTGTACATTTAACTTTTCTTCCAGCTTATTATAAAAAGGCAAAGCCATAGTCAATTGTTCTTTGGCATTCCAAGCTAAAGTAAATCGCTTTAAAATCACTGGATTATACAAACCCCCAGCAACAACAGAGGATGTTTGAGAATTGTCGTTGATTACTTGGTATGTATTATTATTTGCCTCTAATTGCTCACAAAAAGATATCCCAGCTAAACCAAGCCCAACAACTATATAATCGATCATACGGCAAAGGTATAGAAATAACTCTTGTGCCAATTGATGCGTTGATGACTATCTATGATTTATGTATAATAAAAAAGGTCTTAGCAATATAGCTAAGACCTTTTTTATTTGTAATAATTTGAATTGGAATATTCTAAATTAATAACTCCACATATCCTGTTCTCTATCTCGAATAGTTTCTTTGATTCTCTTCGATTCTAATAACTGGAATAATGAGTTATCTGAAATATAATCTTTTATTTCACGGTCACCATATACATTATCTTCTTTATAGATAGTTGCTTCAAAACGTCTCGCATTTAAAAGCATATCAAAAGATATTGGTTGTGCCGTATTTCGTTGATTAAATACTTTAGCTTTGTGAAGTACTTGTCTTGCACTTGGATACCATATCCAAAATAAGGCAACTTTATTTTCTTCTTGATCCATATTTTCATCATCAATAAAGTTCACATCTGGAGCTCTTGGAGCAATACCTAATAATCGATATTTTAATTCTCCTTGACGCTTGTCAAAATACCAAATTCCTTTAATTAAGTATTCTTCTAAATCTGCAGCTGTTAAATCTCTTTTGTTGATATACTCTGGTGAAACCTGCTCTCCTGCATTTAATTGTTCGTATCCATAGTCTGTTGTATCAATTTTCTGCAATGTTGCAGAAAGATCACTAAAATCTCTTTTTTCAGTAAAGTAAGAATCTACATAAATATCTTTTATTTTACCGTTTTTAATGTTTTTAATTAAAACATCATATAATGATCTTCTATCAGAACCTATATCTACTGTATCAATAGGATAGTATAACGGAAAATTAACACGCTCATCTAAATCAATAACCTCCCATACCGTTTTTGACCATAGAATATCTCTATCATCAACATAACCGTACTCTAATGGAGCATCGTTATCCATTTCAATCTGTGCATCTGTTTTCTTACCAACCTCTTCTGGCTTTTTAGCATTCAATATGTTTGCTTGAGCCATCATAGATATTGGTAACAAAATTACCGCTCCAATTAATAAAACATTTTTCCAATTCATTTTTAATAATTTATTTGTTGTATACCTTTACTAAAATTTGTCATAAATCGTTTAGAAACTATCCTAAACGATTTACGACTTATTTCAATAAATTTCACTTACTAGTTTGTAAGCTCTACCACTACTGGAGAAACTTTCTTAAGCTTGTAAGATTTGTTGTTTGTTATGTAAGCTTCAATATCAAATATTTGTACTGCATCTCCACGACCAGCTCTTTTCAAAGCAGACTTAGCAGCGCCATCTAATTTATTACCTCTAACAACTACTGTTGGTTGTCCAGGAACTTTAAATTTAAAGCCACTTACAGCAAGATTTAAATCGAAATCGAAATCTTCTAATAATGCACCAACTGTAGCAATCTCTAAGTTAGTTCTTGGCATTTTAGCTGTGTTTGTCTCTCCTCTAATAGAACCATTAGGTCTTGGAATATCTTTAATTCTGAACTCAGATTTAGAAGATACTGTTTGGCCATCAGGTAATTTACCAGAAGCACTAATCGTAACTGTTCTTCCTGTACCAGGATTCATTATATATGAACTTCCAGATCTTCTTGAAAGACCAGCAGCAGAGGCACTAACTTTATTGTCAGGAATTCCAGGTATTGAAATCGACATTGGGTTAGCAACACCACGATAAACTACATTCATTTTATCTGCAGCAATTAAGGCAGCACTTGGTTTAGAAATAGTTGCGAACGAATTTTTCACATCTACGGGAACCTCTGTACCATCTTGCATAAAGTAAAGCGTACCAGCAACTACGTGATCTCCTGGACTACCAGCACCAATCAACATTTTTACTCCACCTGCTTCAATTTTATAATCAGAATTTTCGGTCAACTTTCTACCATCAAGCGTTAATTCAGCTCTAACCGGTGTTGAAGAATTATCAGTTTTACTAATGATAATTTTACCTTCATACTTTTCACCGCTATAGAACGCTGACTTTTCAGCTGCTAATGAAGTAGCGAAATTCTTTAAAGAAACTTGACTCGTTAAGTTACCTTCTAACATTGCTTTTAATGCATCTTCTTCAGTAGACTTAATATCTGACTGTAAAGCAGTAATTTTAGTTAAAGAAGCAATTAATGGAAAGCCTTCATAATGATAGTTAATCCAATCTTGCTTTGTTTTATCTCTTTTTTCTACTTTACCATTGGCATCACCAGTTTCAAATCTAGCAACAACTGATGCTTTTAATTGTGATGGTACTAATTCAGCTACTTTCGTTCGGTAATCTTTAATTCTTTTCATGAATTCTTTACCACCTTCCGCTAAGTTTTCTCCTTGAAAGAATTTTTGATCTAAAAAGTCTGATTTATCCATTACTGTGTAATCTGATGGATCCTCAACTTCTTTAGTCATATCTTTCTTAAGAGCCTCTAAATATTCATAATACTCTTGAGATAACTTTTGAACTGTCTGCGCTTTTTTATAATCTTCAGCATATTTTTCAGCATTTTCTGACGCCTTTGTTTCAAGACCTTCTAAGAATGCCAAATTGTTATCTGCTGTCTTCTGTATAGAAACTTCCATCTTTTCATTCATAAGACCGAATGCCGCTAGAACTTCTTTACTCATATTTAATGCCAGCATACAAATGAAAACCAAGTACATTAGGTTTACCATTTTCTGACGTGGTGACTGTTTTCCTCCTGCCATGTTTTTTCTAATTAGATTTTTTTATTAATTTGGGGTTTGTATATATTATATACTAATTAGTTTCTAGTCATTGCAGACAACATACCACCGTATACTCCATTAAGAGAAGATAAGTTTGTTGATAATGATGCCATTTGATCTTTTAAAGCTGTTGAATTTTGAACAACCTCTTCATTTATAGAAGCCTGTTTACTAGCACTTTCTAATTGTACTTTGTAAAGACTATTTAATGACTCCATCTGCGAAGCAGCTTGTACCATTTCGTCAGAATACTTACGTGTAGATTCCATTGCATCTACTGTTGGAGCAATACCTTTAGCAGCACCCTCGAAGTTTTTGATACTAGAACCAAGACTTTCCATAAGACTTGCATCTACACCTGCTTCTTTTAATAAATTATCTAATTTTTTAGATAATGAAGCTTCAGCTTCTTTCATGTCAGCTTTTACACCACCTTTAGCAGTACTTTCTCCACCTGCTAATTCAGGGTATACTAAAGACCAATCTAAATCGTCTTCAAGTGGTTCAAATGCACTAATAGCGAAAATAAGTGCTTCAGTAATTAAACCTATTGCAAGAAGTACACCTCCATTTAAAGGACCAAGTTCCCAGTGTAAAATTTTGAATAATGCACCGATAATAACGATTGATGCTCCAAGCCCATAGGCCATGTTAAATAATTTCTTTGTTGCTTTTGACTGTGCCATAATTTTAATTTAATTTCAGGTTAATGATAAAAATAACGATTTGGTTTAAAAATTGATTTGTATTTACTCTATTTAATTACTCTATTTATTCAATGGTTTTGATTCTTCTTCACCCATATAATCTTGTACGGTTCTAAAACCTATATAACTACGGGCTGAATCTTGATATTCATAATCTCTTGTACTCACTTGTAGGAAGTAAGCAACATCTTTCCAAGAACCTCCACGAATCACTTTTCTAGCATTCTGTCCAGAAGCGGCATTCGGGTTCATAGTCGACACATACTCGTAAGAGTTTGGATCGTAGCTAGAATCGGTCCATTCAGACACGTTACCAGCCATATTATAAAGGTTGTAATCGTTCGGCGCAAACGATCTAGCTTCTACGGTATATAGTGCGGTATCGGCTGCATAATCTCCACGTTGCGGCTTAAAATTTGCCATAAAACAACCTGTATCACTTATTACATAAGGGCCACCCCAAGGGTATGATCCTCCTTCAATGCCTCCTCTAGCAGCATATTCCCATTCCGCTTCAGTTGGTAATCTAAACCGGTTTACAAACTGTTTCGCCTTTGACTTTTGATCATCATTCTTAAACTTTGTTCTCCAATGACAAAAGGCTTTAGCTTGTTTCCAAGTGACACCTACTACTGGATAATCACTATAAGCATCATGCCAGAAATAATCATTATGCATTGGTTCATTATATGAATACTCAAAATCTCTAATCCACACAGTTGTATCTGGATAAATTTCTAATTCTTCTTGTTTGATGAAATCTTTTCTACTGCCTTTACCTTTGGCTCTAGCAGCAGCCTCAATATCCATCCAAGAATATTTGTACTTTAATTGGTTTACGTCGATTGTACGTTGTCCATTATATGATTCATCTTCAGGAATATATAATTTATCCATTACCTCAACATAGTATTCGTCTGGATATTCTGAGGTTTCCCAAACAAGATCTTCATCTAAATTTAAGGCGCGACCTTCATAACCAGTCTCACCCATTCCTGAATAATTATCGATCATATATTTGTCATATGCAGATAATTTTGTTGTGTCAGCATCATTAAAAGCATAATCACCAATGCCTCCATCTTCAGGACCTAATCCTAGTTCATCAGCCAAAATAGCTAATTTGGTTCTAACTATAGAATCTCTTACCCATTCTACAAATTGTCGATACTCACTATTTGTGATTTCTGAATCGTCCATGTAAAAAGAGCGTACAGTAACAGTTTTTGTTGGCGCGTTAAGAACTTGAGCTTGATCCTCTTCACTCTTACCCATGATATAAGATCCCTGTGGAATCAACTCCATACCGTAAGGTTTTTCTGGATACCACTTTTTTCCTTGGGCTCCAACTAGTTCTCCTTTTGTTTTAGAGCCACAACTGCTGAGCAAAAAAACAAACGCTATAGATGATAACAATAGCTTCTTCATACTTTAGGTTAAATTTCGATTAAGATTGTAATTTAAAAAACACATTTGTTACTCTCTAAAACTACGTTTTGAATAATTTATTGTGTTAATTGTATTATCCTTTTAAAATATTTTTAATCAATTAAAGCCCTTTTTATAAGCTTTAAACCACCTTTCAGGAATAATCTGATTACATGCATCATAATAGTCCTGCTCTGTGCAAGGTAATAACGCAGATGATTTTGATTTATTATGTGAAGTTAAAATTGTTGGTACTTCTACCCACCACCGATTGGTAAGATTACTTTTGTGGTAGATTAAATCTTCGGCATCGGTCGGCACTATAAACTTTGTAAAGTCCTCATTCTTAATGAATGGGGATTCTACAACTCTATAATTATGCCCCTCTATAAAGTACCATATTGTTTGTGCGATAAGTTGAAAGCATTGTGGCGTGTTTTCTCCTTCATACACTCCAAAAACATTTACTTTATCACTAATACCAGCATATCTAGCTATAGCACAAATTTCTTTTCCAGTAAATCCGTTAGGAGAAAAATTCTCAGACATTGAAATTTCACTTGCTTTAATAGCTCTTAAATCAATACTAACAATATGTGCATCTCTAAGAACTGGTTCAGCTAAAGCAATATTTGCAGAAATTTCTCCTAGCCGATAACCATCAAAAAAAAGATGCTCCATTAGATCTATCTCTTCTTGAGCACAAAAATAACTTTGATAGCCTATATTGGAGAAATTAAAAAGGTTATTGGGTTTATCGGTTATGATTTTACTCATATAAGAATGCGAAGAAATTAATTCATCATCATCACCAAAATCGAATCTACTATCCACAGAGACTAAATTCACCATATTCCTCAACCCATCAAAAGCACGATACGTTGGATACGTAATATCTTGTGTTGCACCAATAACAATAGCTATTATATTTTCTTCTAAGAGCTCAGCTACTATTTCTTTAACCACAAAATAAGTGTCTTCTACTGCTTCCCCTTCATCAATGTCTCCTAAATCTACGATGGTACCGTTCCAATTACCCATCATTAATTTGTATAATTGATGACGGATGGCAGAAATATTTAGGTGCTCTGTTTTTTTCTCAAAGGCGTTTCTAGATTCATTAACGCCAATAATAGCAAAAGTAGCATTTGCCAAAACAGGTAATCCTTTGCGTTCCGTATGCTTATGTATTTTATTCCCTAATGCCTGTGGCGGAAGCAGTTCGCAATGCGCCAATATTTTATCATTAACAGGTACTAAAAAATCAAATGCCATGAAGGGTATTAGGTATTACTTTGTTTAAAAATAGAACTTAAATATTTACACTTAACTGCTCAAGATACTTTTTTGTGTATTCCCTATTTTAATTTCCTTTAACTCGGGTTTACTTTTTTGCTTTAGGTTTTGGTTTAGCTTTTGCCTTTGTTGCTTTTTTCTTTGGTGTTTTTTTCTCGATAAGCGCTTTAGCTTCCTCCAATGTCATTTTAGCAGCATCAACATCTTTTGAAAGCTCAACCTTAATTTTACCTTTTAAAACATTATGCCTCCCCCAACGTGCTTTTTCTATTCGGATACCCTCCTCTTTCCAGTCGTGTACAACTTTATCGATCTCTTTTTGCTTTTTAGTTTCTATAAGCTCGATGATATCGTCATTGGAAAGATTATCAAAGTCATATTTCTTGTTAACATTAATAAACATTCCGTCCCATTTGATAAACGGTCCAAAACGACCTGTTCCTTTAGTAACTTCTTTATCCTCATAAGTTGCTATTGGTGCATCTGCTTTTAGTTTTGCAACAATAAGTTCTATTGCTCTATCTAAATCAACATCAAAAGCACTTTCGCCTTTATCAAGTGATATAAATTTTTCGCCGTACTTCACGTAAGGACCAAACCTACCTACATTAGCTAGAACATCTTCACCTTTATAATCACCTAGATTTCTCGGTAAAGTAAAAAGCTCCATAGCTTCATCAAAACTGATTGTATTTAATGACTGCTCTGGAAGCAAACTAGCAAAAGTTGGTTTTTCTTCTTCCTCTGATGAACCTATTTGCACCATAGGTCCAAATCTCCCTAAACGAACAAGTACTTGTCTACCCGATTTTGGATCTACTCCTAAGATTCGTTCCCCACTTGCACGATCTGCATTTTCCTCTACATCTAATACTTTAGGATGAAAATCTTTATAAAAATTCTTCATCACTTTTTGCCAATCTTCTTTTCCTTCCGCTATTTCATCAAAATCTTCTTCGACTTCAGCAGTGAAATTATACTCCATGATTCTGGAAAAGTGACTTACTAAAAAGTCGGTAACAATCATACCGATATCTGTTGGAACCAATTTTCCTTTGTCAGAACCTACATTTTCAGTTAAATTGTTTTCTTTTAAACTATCATTTTCAAGTACTAATTGAACGTATTTACGCTCAACGCCATCAATTGTCCCTTTTTCTACATAACCTCTGTTCTGAACTGTGGAAATTGTTGGAGCATATGTAGAAGGTCTACCGATACCTAATTCTTCTAATTTTTTAACTAAAGAAGCCTCAGTAAAACGATACGGTGGTCTTGAAAAACGTTCCGTAGCCGTTATATAATTATTTTGCAATGCCTCACCTTCTTTCATAGCCGGAAGCATGCCTTCTTGCTCTTCAGATATGTCTTCATCATCGACGTCTTCCATATATACTTTTAGAAAGCCATCAAATTTAATTACCTCACCATTTGCAGTAAATTCTTCTTTATGACCCGTAGAGCTTATCTTAACATTGGTACGCTCCAATTCAGCATCACTCATTTGAGAAGCTAAAGTTCTTTTCCAAATTAATTCATATAATTTAGATTGGTCACGCTCTAAAGAAACCGATTGAAGTTTCATGTCTGTAGGACGAATAGCTTCGTGAGCTTCTTGTGCACCTTTTGATTTACCTTTATAATTACGAGTGTTACTATATTTTTTTCCGTAGTTTTCAACTATCGCTTCTTTAGCAGCGTCTAACGCTTCTTTAGATAAATTGACACTATCTGTTCTCATGTAGGTGATTAGACCTGCTTCATACAAACGTTGGGCAACCTGCATCGTTCTTCCAACCGAAAAATACAATTTTCGAGATGCTTCTTGTTGCAATGTAGATGTCGTAAAGGGGGCTGCTGGAGATTTTTTTGCAGGTTTTTTATCTAAACTCGCCACTGCAAATTTCGATTTGAGGTTCTGCTTTAAGAACTTTTCTGCCGCCTCTTTTGTTGCAAATGTTTTATTTAAACGAGCGCTAAAGATGCTACCTTCATTAGTTTTAAACTGCGCTGTTATTTTAAAAGAAGCCTCAGGGGTAAAAGCCTCAATATCTCTTTCTCTTTCAACGATTAAACGAACCGCAACAGATTGTACTCTACCTGCGGATAAGCCTGGTTTAATTTTTTTCCAAAGTACTGGTGAAAGCTCATAACCAACCAATCTATCCAATACACGCCTTGCTTGTTGTGCATTAACTAAATTGTAATTTATCTCTCTTGGATTTTCAATTGCTTTAAGAATCGCAGATTTTGTAATACTATTAAAAACAATTCGCCTAGTTTTCGATTTTTCTAAACCAAGCTCCTGTTCTAAATGCCATGAAATAGCCTCTCCTTCTCGATCTTCATCACTCGCAAGCCATATCGTATCTGCCTTTTTTGCTAAATCTTTCAATTTTTTAACTAAAGCTTTTTTATCTTGACTTACAATGTATTTTGCTTTAAAATCATTCTCAACATCTACCCCTAATTCTTTAGATGGTAAATCGGCTATATGACCAAAACTGGATTCAACCTTGAAGTCTTTACCTAAAAATTTTTCAATAGTTTTTGCTTTTGCTGGAGACTCTACGATTACTAAATTCTTTGCCATTAACTAGTTTTTGGTGCTACAAAAGTATACCAATTTTTTTATTTTCTGTTGTATCCTATTTATATAGGCATAAAATAGACCTAATTGCGAACAAAAAAACACGCTTCATTTTAGCGTGTTTTCTAGATAACATAATCGTTTACAACCACTATTTTAATACCAAGGTGCTCATTAATTTAATTTCATTTTCTAAATATTCATACTGATATAAGACCTCATCACCAATCATAAGTAAACTATTTTCTAGCGGAATTACATCAAAAGTGTTTATATCTTTAAACTGATTAAGGGCTACCAAATTCTGAACATCAGCTTTATTATAGACTTTTAAACCTGAAGCTCCATCACAAATAAATATTTTATCCTCTTTTATTCCCAATCCATAAGGACCATCCATTGCATAGGACTTGACTAAATTCGGATTCGTCAAATCTTTTATATCGATGATCAGCAACTCACTTTCTGTAGCACCACATGAATTTCCTCCTCTTAAGGTAACATAAGCATAATTTTCATCCGCAACTACTGGATCGCAAGCAGTACCATGCTGAAATTCTGAAACATAAGTTGGTGTAGCCGGAGTTGAAATATCATAAATATACATTCCGCTTTTACTCCCTAAAAACAAATTATCACCAAGATTAAAAATTGTTTCAATATCAAAACCAGCATATACATCTTCTAAATCTTCAGGATTTTCTAAATCCTGAATTCCGAAAACATTAATGTTATGACTATCTACGGCATACAAATAATCAGCTACAATTTTAAAGCGAGCCAATGATCCCCCTTGCCCTACTGATGCATCATTCAATGCTGCCTCAAAAAAAACATCTGGTCCCCCAAAACGTTTTTCATAATCTTCAATTAATCTGCGTTCAGTTACCGTTTCCCAACCAATAAGTATTTCATTTGTACTATCCAAGTCTTCATACTCAAAAAAATCTACATCTATAGGCCATACAACATTATCACTAAGCACATTTTCCAAACGGTTTACTACCCTAATATTGTCTATGTTCGAAATATCGATAACTACCAAATCTGTAAGACTATCCGCATACAGAAAATCGTTCTTGACAGAAATATCAACATTTCCAGGTATTTTTATATAGGTTATTTTTTTTGGGGAATTTGGATTCCTATTATCTATAACATGAATACCTTGAGATTTATCATTGACAAAAATGTAATTTTTATAGGCATAGATTTTACCAGATTCTTCTATATTCTTAGGAGGCAAAACACTTACACCATTTTTAAACTCTGTCGTAGAAATCGTCAAAGGCCTTGCAACCAAATAATCTGCATATTTACTATCGTCATCATTATCGCAAGACAACAATCCAAAAGAAATCGAAATAAATAACAAAATCACTCTACTTTTCATAACGTTCAATTTTTTAGTTGATTAATAAATAGATACATAGATTGGAATTTGGTTGCGGTAAATAATTAAAACACTTAAAAAATTTGATAAAAGGTAGTACAGATTTCACTTTTATGATCATGCTTAACTACTAGTATTTTATTTTCTAAAATTGGTTTTAAATTAAAAGGCGCTCTGGTTAAATCAACCCCACTGTTCTTTTTTAACCTGATCCCTTGCCCTGTGATGATTTCTTGATTAGCAATAAATTCAGTAGCTGGCAAATGCTCCGTAACTAATACGTATTTATATGCTTTTAGTTTTGCTGTCAATTGTTTAATTTCATTATTAGACAAGTGTTGCATTACTTGTCGTAAGATGATGCAATCTGCTGATGGAAGCTTGTCTTCACAAATATTTAAACATTGAAAATCTAAATTATTTTTTTTAAATCTCGCTTTATTTCGAATAATCAAATCCTCAACAATATCAACCCCTATATAGAGCTTTGAAAAATCAACTAACTGAAAACCCACGTTAAAATCTCCACAACCCAAATCACAAACGGTCAAGGGTTCTTTAAAAGATTTTAGAAAGCTTGCAATTACAGTCACATATGGCGTTACCATTTCAGGGTCGTGTGAGCCTATTCCCGAATAAAAATCAGAACCGTCTCCACCCCACATGCTGTTTTCATAAATCTGATTCATAACATTTTTTGTAGGCCACCTTTTTTTCAACTGATCACTTTCTTTTTTATCCTTCATAAAATTTGATTATTCAAAAGCATCCTATAAAAATCAACAATTATCCTCGAATAGCAAATTTCACTAATTTTTAACTGCCAATATGACAGAACCCCTCTAAAAATCTTATCTTTGCCCCCTAATTGATTATTCTGTTGATTATCATACTACATGGAGAAGATTATTAATGAAGATAAACAAGGACAAACTATCGTTCTTGATAAAACTATTGGAAACAACCGAAAGCTTTATATTGAAAGTTATGGTTGTGCTATGAATTTTTCTGATAGCGAAATTGTAGCTTCCATTCTTGCTAAAGAAGGTTTTGATACGACACAACTATTAGAAGAGGCAGATTTAGTGCTGGTAAACACCTGTTCTATACGTGAGAAAGCAGAACTTACTGTTCGTAAACGATTAGAGAAATTTAATGCCGTAAAAAAAACTCGCCCTCATATGAAAGTGGGTGTTTTAGGCTGTATGGCTGAACGTTTAAAAAGTAAGTTTTTAGAAGAAGAAAAAATCGTAGACATGGTCGTAGGACCAGATGCATATAAAGATTTACCCAATTTAATTCAAGAAATTGATGAAGGTCGTGATGCTGTTAATGTTATCTTATCTAAAGATGAAACGTATGGAGATATTGCTCCTGTTCGTTTAAACACAAATGGCGTTAGCGCTCTAGTTTCTATTACAAGAGGCTGTGATAATATGTGTACTTTTTGTGTAGTTCCATTTACAAGAGGTAGAGAACGTAGCAGAGAACCGCAATCAATTATACAAGAAATAAAGGAGCTTTGGGATAAAGACTTTAAAGAAATTACACTTTTAGGGCAAAATGTAGATAGCTACTTATGGTATGGTGGCGGACTAAAAAAAGAGTTTGCAAATGCCTCTGCAATGCAAAAAGCAACGGCAGTAAATTTCTCAAACTTGCTAGAAATGGTTGCTAAAACATTTCCAAAAATGCGGATTCGATTTTCAACCTCCAATCCACAAGATATGACCTTAGATGTAATTGAAACTATGGCGAAATATGATAATATATGCAACCATATTCATTTACCTGTACAGAGTGGAAGTAATCGAATTTTAAAAGAAATGAATCGATTACATACCATTGAAGAATATTTTGAATTGATTGATAATATCCGAAGAATTTTACCTGACTGTGCCATTTCACAAGATATGATTTCTGGTTTTCCCACTGAAACCGAAGAAGACCACCAAGCTACACTCGAAGCTTTAAATAGAGTAAAATATGATTTTGGCTATATGTATTCTTATTCTGAAAGACCAGGAACCATGGCTGCAAGAAAATTGGAAGACGATGTTCCTGAAGTAACAAAAAAGCGGAGACTTGCCGAAATAATTGCTGTACAAAGAGAAAGTGGGCACTATAGAACCAAACAACATATAGGAAAAATAGAAGAAGTTTTGATTGAAGGAACTTCGAAAAAATCAGATGACGATTGGATGGGAAGGAACTCTCAAAATGCTGTTGTTGTTTTTCCAAAGGAAAATTACAAACTAGGCGATTTTGTTCTAGTCAAAATAAACGATTGTACTTCTGCGACTTTACTTGGCGAAGCAATCAAACTTGCAGATAATTAAATTAAAGGATAGCATCATATATAAATGGAATCAATACAAGCAATAAAACAACGGTTTGAAATTATTGGTAACGACCCAAAGTTGAATCGTGCTATTGAAAAAGCTATTCAGGTGGCGCCTACGGATATTTCGGTTTTAGTAACCGGAGAAAGCGGTGTTGGCAAGGAGGCTATTCCAAAAATAATTCATTCCCTATCGCATAGAAAACATGCAAAATATATTGCTGTCAATTGTGGTGCGATACCTGAAGGAACAATTGATAGCGAACTATTTGGTCATGAAAAAGGAGCTTTCACAGGAGCTACTTCTACCCGTAGTGGGTATTTCGAAGTTGCTGATGGAGGTACCATTTTCTTAGATGAGGTTGGTGAATTACCCTTAACAACACAAGTGCGATTATTGCGTGTACTTGAAAATGGTGAGTTTTTAAAGGTAGGATCTTCTCAAGTGCAAAAAACTGATGTCCGTATTGTGGCAGCCACAAACGTTAATATGTTCGAAGCTATCAAAAAAGAAAAATTTCGCGAAGATTTATATTATAGATTAAGTACCGTTGAAATTGCTATACCACCATTACGTGAACGAAAAGAAGATATTCATTTATTATTTCGAAAGTTTGCTTCCGATTTTGGTCAGAAATACAAAATGCCAACTATTCGTTTAGAAGATGATGCCATACCGCTACTTTTAAAATACCGATGGCCTGGAAATATTCGTCAATTAAGAAATATTGCAGAACAAACATCTGTTCTAGAAGAAAAAAGAAGTATTTCTTTAGCCACTTTGAGTAGTTATATCCCTAATGCCAATGCTTCTAATTTACCTGCCGTAATTGACAAACAAAAAAAAGAAGGAGATTTTAGCAATGAAAGAGAAATACTTTACAAAGTATTGTTTGACATGAAAGCTGATTTGAACGATTTGAAAAAACTCACATTAGAATTGCTGAAAAATAATGATACGAGCAAAGTTCAGGAAGAAAATGAAAATCTTATTCGCAAAATTTACGGCAAGAGTAATGAAGATGATGAATACACTCATGATAGTGATGAAACTAACGAATTACTTCACCTACCAGAACCTCAAAACGAAAGCACATATTCAAAGCCTACCGTTGAGGACAAGTATCATTTTGCAGAAGAAATAGAAGAAGAAGAAACCTTATCTTTACAAGAAAAAGAGATAGAGTTAATCACAAAATCTTTAGAGCGCAACCGGGGGAAAAGAAAAGCAGCTGCTGCAGAATTAGGAATATCTGAACGTACTTTATATCGGAAAATAAAACAGTACGATTTATAGTTAGTTGTTAGTTGTTAGTTGTTAGTTGAAAAAAACTTAAAGAATACAAAATTGAAAAAATTGAAAAATACGTTACTACTACTTTTGGCTACACTCAGTTTTTCTAGTTGTGGTATCTATAATTTTACAGGAGGTGATGTTGGTGCTGCAAAAACTTTTGAAGTGCGTCTTTTCCAAAATTATGCGACTCAAAGTCCTGGATCTACTTTTGAACCTGGATTAGATAGAGATTTCACTAGAGAACTTCAAGATTTAATTCAGAATCAGACTAGTTTAGATTTAGTGACTTCCAATGGTGATCTATTATATGAAGGAGAAATAACCGAATTTAGAATTTCTCCAATGACAGCAACTGCTAATCAAACAGCAGCACAAAACCGATTATCGATGGGTATCAATGTTCGTTTCTTCAACAAAACTAAAGAAGATGTAGATTTTGAACAGCGATTTTCATTTTTTTATGATTACCCTGCAAATTCCAGTTTTGCAAGTGTAAAATCTGCTGCATTAAAAGAAATTTTTGAACGAATAACTCAAGATATTTTCAACGAATCGTTAGCCGATTGGTAAATCAACATTATGAATGTATCCGATTTTACATACCTACTACAACATCCTGAAAAGGTAGTTTCTCCTATACAGACAAATCAGCTTGATGATATTTTGGAAGAGTTTCCATATTTTCAAGCAGCAAGGGCTATACAATTAAAAGGTTTAAAGAATCTAAACAGCTTTAAATACAATAGTGCGCTAAAAACAACGGCTGCCTATACCGCGGATAGAGATGTTTTATTTGATTTTATTACTTCCAAAGAATTTCTTCAAAATACAATTGCCGATAGTATCTCAGGAAAATCGGTTTCATTAAACGAGCAAGAAATCGAATTTGAAACTATAGTTTCTGATAAGAATATTGAACTCCTTTTAGATAGTACTATAGAGGACAAAGCATTGCCACAAAGCGTCAAAGATGCGGAACAAATTTTAGACCCAGCACTTTTCTCTTCTAAAGATCCCAAAATAGATAAAGAAATCGCTGCAGTAAAAAAAGAAGAAGAACATAAAATTGAATTAGGAAGTCCGCTTCCTTTTACAAAAAAAGAAAAGTATTCTTTTAAAGAATGGATGCAACTTGCCTCAAAAAAACCTGTTGAACGCGACAATAAATCAAAAAAAGACACTCCTAAGGAGGTAAAAAGTATTGAATTCCCGATTGAGGAGGATGAAGAGCTAAAAAAGAAAAAATTTGAACTTATCGATCAATTTATTGTTAACAATCCTAAAATAGTTCCGAAAGAAAAGAACATCCCTCTCATACCTATTGAAGAATCTATAAAAATTGACAAAAATGAGTTAATGACAGAAACTTTGGCAAAGGTTTATTTGGAACAAAAAAAATATAAAAAAGCCATTCAAGCTTTCAAAATTTTAAGTTTGAAATATCCAGAAAAAAGTAGTTCCTTTGCAAACCAAATAAAATTAGTACAGAAAATACAAAAAGAAAATAAATGAGCACGTTTACAATATTCTTAGTCCTTATAATCATTGTAAGTTTATTATTGATGTTGGTTATAATGGTACAAAACCCAAAAGGTGGAGGGTTATCTTCTTCTTTTGGAGGTGGCGGAACCCAAGTAGTAGGTGGAGTTAAAAAAACAGGTGACTTTTTAGATAAGAGTACCTGGACATTAGCAACATTGTTAATTGTATTAATACTACTATCTAACATTTCATTAAAAGAAAACTTTACTCAAGCAGATTCTAAATTGCTACAAGGTGATGATATCGAGAACACACTTCCTGATACTTTACCGGAACCAATTTCGACGCCAGCGAATGACACTACTGTTCCAGATTCGGAATAAGTAAATTATTAAATAACATTAAAAATGCCAGCTTCAATGACAAGCTGGCATTTTTGTTTTACAAAGTGTCAGTAAATAAGTAATGGCATAATTTCTGCCATTACTAAGAGACATACAAAAAATCAATTTTAAAATTTAATCATATGGCTAAAGTTAACATTAAACCATTGGCAGACAGAGTACTTATTGAGCCAATGGCAGCTGAAACAAAAACTGCTTCTGGACTTTACATTCCAGACACTGCAAAAGAAAAACCTCAAAAAGGAAAAGTAGTAGCAGTAGGTCCTGGTACAAAAGATGAAAAAGTTACTGTAAAAGTTGGAGATACAGTTCTTTATGGCAAATATGCTGGTACCGAACTTAAATTAGAAGGCACTGACTTTTTAATGATGCGGGAAAGCGACATTTTAGCAATCATATAAATTGCTTTTGGCTAGTAGCAGTTCGCTATTGGCTTTTTCAATTAAATCATATTAGCCTAAAGCTTTATGCAAAAGGCTACAACCTAAAATTTATAAAATGGCAAAAGATATTAAGTTTGATATAGATGCTCGTGACGGACTCAAAAGAGGAGTTGATGCACTTGCAAATGCAGTAAAAGTAACATTAGGACCAAAAGGAAGAAACGTAATTATAAGTAAATCTTTTGGTGCTCCCGTAGTCACTAAAGATGGTGTTACTGTTGCAAAAGAAATAGAATTATTAGATCCACTCGAAAATATGGGTGCTCAAATGGTTAAAGAGGTTGCTTCTAAGACCAACGATTTAGCTGGGGATGGTACTACAACTGCAACAGTTTTGGCTCAAGCAATCGTAAAAGAAGGTTTAAAAAATGTTGCTGCCGGTGCAAATCCAATGGATTTAAAAAGAGGTATCGACAAAGCAGTTGAAGCTATTGTTGCTGATTTAGCTAAACAAGCTAAAAAAGTAGGTGATTCATCTGATAAAATAAAGCAAGTAGCTTCTATTTCTGCAAACAATGACGAAACAATTGGTGATCTAATTGCTAAAGCTTTCGGAAAAGTAGGAAAAGAAGGTGTTATTACTGTTGAAGAAGCTAAAGGTACAGATACTTATGTAGATGTTGTTGAAGGTATGCAATTTGATAGAGGTTACCTTTCTCCTTATTTCGTGACCGACTCTGAGAAAATGGTTGCTGAATTAGAGAATCCATACATCTTACTTTTTGATAAGAAAATTTCTTCAATGAAAGATATACTTCCTGTATTAGAGCCAGTTGCTCAATCAGGAAAACCCCTTTTAATAATTGCTGAAGATGTTGATGGTGAAGCATTAGCTACATTAGTGGTGAACAAATTAAGAGGTTCTTTAAAAATTGCTGCTGTAAAAGCTCCTGGTTTTGGAGACAGAAGAAAAGCAATGTTAGAAGATATCGCAATCTTAACTGGAGGTACTGTAATTTCTGAAGAAAGAGGTTTCTCTTTAGAAAATACTTCTTTAGATTTATTAGGTACTTGTGAAAAAATATCAATTGATAAAGACAACACCACAATCGTTAATGGTGCTGGCGTAGCTAAAGATATTAAAGGAAGAGTTAACCAAATTAAAGCTCAGATTGAATCGACGACTTCTGATTATGACAAAGAAAAACTACAAGAGCGTTTAGCTAAACTTTCTGGTGGTGTTGCTGTACTTTATGTTGGTGCTGCTTCTGAGGTGGAAATGAAAGAGAAAAAAGACAGAGTTGATGATGCATTACACGCAACTAGAGCTGCTGTTGAAGAAGGTATTGTTGCTGGTGGTGGTGTTGCACTTGTACGCGCAAAAGCTGTTCTTGTTAAATTAAAAGCTGAAAATGCTGATGAAGAAACAGGAATGCAAATTGTAGCAAGAGCAATTGAAGCTCCATTACGTACAATCGTTGAAAATGCTGGAGGTGAAGGTTCAGTTGTAGTTTCTAAAGTTTTAGAAGGCAAAGGTGACTTTGGTTACGATGCAAAAGCTGAAGTATATACAGATATGATGAAAGCTGGTATTATTGATCCTAAGAAAGTAACAAGAGTAGCTTTAGAGAATGCTGCTTCTGTTGCAGGTATGATCTTAACTACCGAATGTGCACTAATTGATATTAAAGAAGATGCCCCTGCAGGACCACCAATGGGTGGTGGTATGCCAGGAATGATGTAGTGGATAACCACAGACATTAACAATAAAAAAACCCGATTTGGAAATTTCCAAATCGGGTTTTTTATATTTTAGATTCTTTTTTACATCTTATGTTTTTTACTGTCATCAGAATTATCTTCACGATACAGGCAACAAGGATGCACACTGTTATATGCCTCATCGGTTGCTTTTAATTCTTTTGTATCATGACCAACAGCAACAATAGCAGTTTTGATTTTCATAGCATCAGTCTTGCGTTCATCAATAATTACCGATAACTGGTGCGAGGGAATATCCCAAGAGGCAAATTTCACACCTTTAACACCAAGTGCAGCCTTTTCAATGCGCATTTTACACATTTCACATTTTCCATTGACATCAAAAGTCATTTTTTTATTCTTCTCTTGAGCATAAGAAATTGTCGTTATTAATATAATTGCTAAAGCTAAAATTGATTTTTTCATTTTATTAATTTTTAGTTGTTATAATTTAAATCTAAATCCACCGTAAAACATTCTCCCCATTATGGGAGCATATACAATACTAGTATCAAAATTTGCGCCAAAAGGATTATCCGCTCCTAACACAGGATTATTTTGCGTAAAATTACCTAAGTTTTCTCCACCAATATAGATTTCAAATTGCTTTGAAAAAACTTTAGTCACCTGAGCATTCATTAAGCTATATGGCTCAGAATAATCTCCTAATTGATATGCTACAGGATTAGTAGCCGTATTAGGCAAACGTTGCTTACCTAAAGTATGCAGCGTGTAATCAAAACGCCATTGTGATCCATTCTCTTTTAAGGCTGTTTCATATCCTAGATTCGCAAAGAAACGTTGTTGCGCTTGCAGTGGTTTTTGAAAAGAACCACTTTTATAATCCGTTTTCACATCATAATATTTAAAGGCAGTACGCAATTCTAATCTTGGCAAAATTTCATGATTCACTTCAATTTGAAAACTATTCGCATAACTTTTTCCCTCTAAATTATAAAACGATATTTCTTGCGGGTTCTCCCAATCTACAACGATTTGATTTTTAAAATCAGTTTTATAAAAATCTAGAGTAATATTCCCAGGTCGTTCTAAAAAAGTAAAGCCTTGCAAAAAACTAACACCATAATTCCAAGCATCTTCAGGCTCCAAACCATAAACACTTCCTTGTGTGTCTAAAATTTGAATTTGTCTAGAAGAAGCAAAAAGTTGCTGATTCTCAGCAAAAATATTAGCCGCCCTTTTACCACGACCAAAAGAACCTCTTAAACTTGCTTTTTCCCAAGGAGTGTACCGAACATGAAGCCTTGGCGTAACAAAAGTCCCTAACCGATTATGCGTATCTAAACGCAAACCAGCAGTAAGACTTATCTTTTCCAAATTATCATAACTATATTCAAAAAAAGCTCCAGCTGATGCATCAAGCCTCGAATAATCTTGAGTATTTACCAGTTCTTGATAGCCATCATAAGCAAAAGTAAGCCCAGTCTTGAACTTGTTTTGAGTGTCGCCAATAATAGAATTAAAAAGCATATTCGAATAGATGCTCTCATGATTGATATTATATTGACTTAATCCAAAATAAGAGTCTTGCTTATGTATACTATACGATGCTTGAAAACCGATACTCTGAAAAGGCAATTCAGGAAATACATATCCTAATTTTAATGAAGTATCAAAACGTCGTGTATCTATCTCACTACCCCAAGCATTTGTCGTAAATTTATCTATCTCTGGATTAAAATTTGTTTGACCAACTTGCTTTTCATCATTTAAAAATCGAAAATTAATAAAGCTAACCCATCCTTTTTCTAGGTTTTGATACTGCCAGCGGTTCATTACATTTATTTGATCAGCTATAGGTGCATCCAAAAATCCATCATTATTATTATCCTCTTTTGCCGAACGTGTGTTTCCATGTACATACAAACCTGTACTCCATTTATCCGTAAGTTTTTTATTAAAATGGGTATTTAATTCATAACGCCCGTTCTGATTTATATAACCATTAACGAACACAGCATTGTCCGTAAATGGTTTCACCAACTCCGTATTTATTTGGCCTGAAATACTCTCATAACCGTTTACCACACTCCCAGCACCTTTAGTAATTTGAATACTTTCTACCCATGTACCAGGCGTAAATGTTAAACCGTATGCTTGCGAAGCACCACGAACCATAGGAATATTCTCTTGGGTAATTAACAAATACGGACTTGTGAGTCCGAGCATTTGAATTTGTTTTGTTCCTGTTAATGCATCCGAAAAATTAACATCAATCGCGGGGTTAGTTTCAAAACTCTCAGACAAATTACAACAGGCAGCCTTTAATAATTCTGCACTATTTATGGTAACCACATTTTGTGAACTAAAATAAGCCTTTTGTACTGCATCTCGTTTTTTCTCTACAATAACTTCATTTAACTCGTTGGAAGGTTTTAACCAATGATGTACCATTTGAGGCTCAGTAATGGTTAAGGTATCTGATTCAAAACCTACATAGCTTATAATTAATTTATTATATTCCTTTTTAAAAGGAATAGAAAACAAACCCTCTTCATTAGTAATTACGCCAATTTGAGAATTCATCCAATACACATTGGCACCTAATAGCCCTACATGCTTTTTTGTTTCGTTAGCCTCCATTACCATACCTTCTACTTTCTCTTGTGAAAACGACAAAAAAGATAGCATCATGAAAAAAGCTGCGATTATATATTTATACATTTATTTATTTTAATTTTTAACAATTTCTAAATCAATTGGTATTATACTTAAGCCCAATGCGCATAAATAGCAGAGCAAGTAGAATTCCAGACTCTGAAGACAATGGAGATACCAATGGTTTTGTAAGCAAACTTAACCTGTTCTCAAGAATAAGAATGTTAGGCGCTTAGGTTTTTTTTTAAAAAAATTAAATTAGGAAAACCTCATCAAGCAAGATTATGTCTTTGACAAGAATAGGTGGTGGGTAGTGTTCATTTGGAAGACTAAGTGCTTCTTCAAATTCAAATAATTTATAATATGAACAGGTAAAAGCAACTAAAAATAAATGTTGATCAAAATTAAAATCATTAAAACAATTCGTTAGTTTGTCTTGACCTTCTACAAATATTATTTCATCTTCGCAGCATGAATTTTCATCTTTTACTTTAGCGCTAGCCTCATTTTCAATATCCATACCCATACCACAATCTTGAGCTGGAGTAAACAACGAAATATCCATTACATGCCCCAAACAATAATGTTTCTCCACTTTCCATGAGATAGTAGAAGCCATTAGCAAAACCGCCATGGTTATAGACATTATTTTATGAAACGTAGTATTCATGATTGCAAAATTACGAAATATTATACCCCTTAGGTATTCCTTTATTTCATATTAACGAATATTTAGCGCTTTTGTTCTGTAAGTTTTCCTTTAAAAAATCGACTTTTGAGTTTTTTAGTTTAAAAATGATTTTAATATGTTTGAAACGCTTAAAGTAAAAGTAATCGGAATTCTAACAAACAGATCTCTAGATTCGACTATTAAATTACAGCAAATTTGCGATCTTCTTAAAGATAGTATAGGGCATTACGATTGGGTAGGTTTTTATTTTAAAAATGGTGATAAAAACGAATTAAAACTTGGACCTTATGCTGGTACACCAACAGATCATACAATTATTCCGTTTGGAAAAGGAATTTGCGGGCAAGTGGCGGTTAGCAATCAAAATTTTGTGGTACCGGATGTTAAAGCGCAAGATAATTACATTGCCTGTAGTATAACCGTCAAAGCAGAAATAGTTGTTCCTTTATTTTTAAATGGCGAAAATATTGGTCAAATAGATATCGATTCTAACACGCCAAATCCGTTCTCTGAAGACGATGAGCGCTTTTTAGAGTTTGTAAATGCCGAAGTAGCTAAAATTCTTTAAAACTTTACTGTTTTTGTTGATAACATCGGCGCCTTATTAAGTTCAAAAAAATTACTTTTGTGTGCTTATATCATTAATAATAAGCACGTAAAAATGAGTACCACCAAAAAAGCTACATCCGCATTAATTTCAGTTTTCCACAAAGATGGTTTAGAGCCTCTTGTAAAAAAATTCCAAGAACTTGGTATTACCATATATTCCACAGGTGGAACCGAAAAATTTGTTAAAGATTTAGGAATAGATGTAGTGCCTGTTGAAGACGTTACAAGCTACCCTTCTATTTTAGGTGGACGTGTAAAAACTTTACACCCAAAAGTTTTTGGTGGTATTTTGAATCGTCAAGACAATGAAAATGATCAAAAACAATTAGTGGAATTTGAAATTCCGCAAATAGATATTGTTATTGTCGATCTATATCCTTTTGAAAAGACAGTTGCCAACGGAGCTTCAGAGCAAGATATTATTGAAAAAATTGATATTGGCGGCATATCGTTAATTAGAGCTGCTGCTAAAAATTTCAAAGATGTTCTTTGTGTTTCTTCCATGGAAGATTACGCAGAAGTATTAGAATTGATTTCAGCTAATGATGGTACAACTACACTAGAAGACCGTAAACGTTTTGCAGGAAAGTCTTTTAATGTTTCTTCTCATTATGATACAGCTATTTTTAATTATTTCAATAAAAATCATGCAGAGGCTGCTCTAAAAATTAGCGAAACCAAAGGGCAAGTATTACGCTACGGTGAAAACCCACATCAAAAAGGTTTCTTTTTTGGTGATTTCGATGCAATGTTTTCTAAACTTCATGGTAAAGAGTTGTCCTACAACAATCTTTTAGATGTAGATGCCGCTGTTAATTTAATGGGTGAGTTTAAAAATGACGAACCGACATTTGCAATTTTAAAACACAACAATGCTTGTGGTTTGGCTTCAAGAAATACATTACACCAAGCATACGTTGATGCTTTAGCAGGTGATCCTGTTTCTGCTTTTGGAGGTGTTTTAATTAGTAATAAAGAAATAGACAAAGCTACTGCTGAAGAAATTCACCAGTTGTTCTGTGAAGTTGTTATAGCACCTAGTTACGCTGCGGACGCCTTGGAAATATTAAAAGGCAAAAAAAATAGAATTATTTTAATTCAGAATGAAGTTGAATTGCCAAAAATGTTAGTTCGCACCTGTTTAAACGGAATGCTACTACAAGAAAAAGATGCACTAACGGATACTAAAGAAGATTTAAAAACGGCAACTGACACAGCACCTTCCTCGCAAGAGGTTGAAGATTTGATTTTTGCTTCTAAGCTTTGTAAGCACACGAAATCAAATACCATTGTAATTGCAAAAAACAAACAATTATGTGCTAGTGGAACTGGTCAAACATCTCGAGTTGATGCTTTGAACCAGGCAATCCATAAAGCGCAATCTTTTAAATTTGATTTAAATGGTGCCGTTATGGCTAGTGATGCATTTTTTCCTTTCCCTGACTGTGTAGAAATTGCACACAAAAGCGGCATTTCAAGTGTAATTCAACCCGGAGGATCAATTAAAGATCAATTAAGTATAGATTACTGCAATAAAAACGGAATTTCAATGGTTATGACAGGGACGCGTCATTTTAAACATTAATTTTGTTACTTTCGTCGATAAAACTTACATTTAGTCCACAACCAAATAATTAGAAATGGGATTTTTTGATTTCTTAACAGAGGAAATAGCTATTGATTTAGGAACAGCTAATACCCTTATAATTCACAACGACAAAGTTGTTGTTGACAGTCCATCTATTGTCGCTAGAGACCGTATTACTGGTAAAATAATTGCTGTTGGTAAAGAAGCCAATATGATGCAAGGAAAAACCCACGAAAACATCAAAACCATCCGTCCATTAAAAGACGGTGTTATTGCTGATTTTGATGCCTCAGAAAAGATGATAAACATGTTCATTAAGAACATTCCGGCATTAAAGAAAAAATGGTTCCCTCCTGCATTACGGATGGTCATCTGTATTCCTTCTGGTATTACAGAAGTTGAAATGCGTGCTGTAAAAGAATCTGCCGAACGCGTAAATGGCAAAGAGGTATATCTAATACATGAACCTATGGCAGCGGCTATTGGTATTGGCTTAGATATTATGCAACCAAAAGGCAACATGATTGTAGATATAGGTGGTGGTACTACTGAAATTGCGGTAATTGCTTTAGGAGGTATTGTATGTGATAAATCGGTTAAAATTGCAGGTGATGTTTTCACCAACGATATTATTTATTACATGCGTACACAACACAACCTGTATGTAGGTGAAAGTACCGCTGAAAATATAAAAATCACGATTGGGTCTGCAACTGAAGATTTACAAACCCCTCCAGACGAAATGTCTGTTCAAGGACGTGATTTATTAACAGGAAAACCTAAACAAGTACAAATATCCTATAGAGAAATCGCTAAAGCTTTAGATAAATCTATTTTAAGAGTTGAAGATGCTGTAATGGAAACATTATCACAAACACCTCCAGAACTTGCCGCAGATATTTACAACACTGGTATTTATTTAGCTGGTGGAGGTTCTATGTTAAGAGGTCTGGATAGAAGATTGTCTCAAAAAACAGATTTACCAGTCTACATTGCTGAGGATCCTTTGAGAGCCGTTGTACGTGGCACCGGAATTGCACTTAAAAACCTAGAGCGATATAAAAGTATTTTGATAAAATAGCAGAATACCTTGTTTTACAGCAATTTAAAATTTGAATTTAAATTGCTGTAAAAGTTAAGGCTGATTAGAAAATAGCTAAAGTGAATGCAACAGATTATCAATTTTATCTTTCGGAACAAAAATCTGCTTCTTTATTTATTCCTGCTTTTTATTTGTCTTGGATTAACCATTCAGTCTCACTCTTATCATCAATCAAAATTTTTTAATTCTGCAAATTGGATTACTGGGGGTATTTATAAATCCTCAAATCGTATTTCATCCTACTTCAATTTAGAAAAAGAAAATCAGAAATTAGTTAAGGAGAATATGCGCCTGCGAAGTATTCTAATGAACAAAGAATACAATCTTGAAAGTCATATTGATACCTTAAAATTAGATACAACAAGGCTTGACTACGGCATTATTTCTGCTAGAGTCATTAAAAATAGTTATTCAAACCTTGATAACTATATTACATTAAATAAAGGTTCAAATGATGGAATCTCTCAAGATATGGGGGTAATTACTCCTGATGGTATACTTGGAATTGTTGAAAATACTAGTGAAAAATTTGCTCGCGTACAAAGTATCTTAAATCGTAAATCTAATTTAAATGCCAAAATAAAGAACACCAATAATTTTGGATCATTAATTTGGGATGCAAAAGACTACAATACCGTACAATTAATCGATATCCCGAGAAGAGTTCCTATTAAAGTTGGAGATACAATTTTAACAGGTGCTGCTTCTAGTATTTTTCCAGAAAATATTCCAATTGGAACTATTAAAAGTTTCAATTTAGATATTTCCAAAAGCTCTTACAGTATAGATATTTTACTTTTTAATGACATGTCGAATATTAAAAATGTTTATATCATAAATAATACAAACCGTGTTGCAATAGAACAATTAGAATCTGAAAACCCTAATGGCCAGTAATTACTATTTTATAAATATCATACGGTTTCTAGTGCTCGTATTAGCGCAGGTCTTAATATGCAATAAAATTGGGTTTTTAGGCTTTATCAATCCTATGATATACATTCTATTTTTATATTGGTACCCCATAAAACAAAATAGGGCTGTTTTTATTGTCATCTCATTTCTTTTAGGTTTTACAATAGATATTTTCTCAGATACATTGGCAATACATGCCGCAGCCACGACTACAATTGCCTATTTAAGGCCCGCAATAATGCGTTTTTGTTTTGGTGTCAACTACGAATTTCAAAGCTTTAAACTTTCAAGTGTACCTCGCATACAACAAATTACATATATAGCGTTATTAATAGTAATACACCATACCGTTTTCTATATTCTAGAAGTTTTTAGTTTTGAGAATTTTCTTTTAATTTTAAAGAAAATACTAACAGTAAGTCTGGCCTCACTGGTATTGTGTATTTTATTTAGTTCTCTATTTAGTGTTAAAAAAGAATAAAATATAAATTCGAATCACTTTTAGGTACTATTTTTATTTCCTTTGTTATAATTCATTGATTTTCATCATAAATGAAAAAACTGCTTTTATCGTCAATTATTCTTATTATAGGGTTTTCCTTTATTGGAAGGTTATCTTATTTACAAGTATTTAGACATTCTTCTACTCAAGTATTGGAAGATTCTGCTATAAAAGCAATTTATGATTATCCTGAACGAGGATATATTTATGACAGAAATGGAGAGTTATTAGTAGCGAACCAACCTGCATATGATGTAATGGTAATTCCACGTGAAGTTAAAAAACTAGATACTTTAGAGTTTTGCAGTCTTCTTGGCATTGAAAAAGAAGTGTTTTTAAAACAACTAGGTAAAGCTCGGCACTACTCTACAAGATTACCTTCTGTCATGGTGCCGCAACTTTCAAAAACGGATTATGCGCGCCTACAAGAAAAAATGCGAAAATATAGTGGCTTTTATATTCAGAAGCGTTCGCTTAGATATTATGACACCAATAGTGGTGCTAATGTATTTGGTTTTATTTCAGAAGTGAATGATTATGAATTAAATGAAAATCCCTATTACAAACAAGGTGAGCTTAAAGGAAGAACAGGAATTGAAAAACAGTATGAATATATTTTAAGAGGAAGAAAAGGTGTTAAATACATACAAAAGGACCGCTTCAATAGAGATATTGGCCCTTACAAAGAGGGCACACTAGATACACTTCCAGAACAGGGTAAAGAAATTAAAATAACATTAGATAAAAAGCTACAAGAATACGGAGAGCTTTTAATGCACGGAAAACGTGGAGGTATTGTAGCAATAGAGCCTGCATCAGGTGAGATATTAGCAATGATTTCCGGTCCCTCTTATAATCCTGAACTTCTTGTTGGTAGAGAACGCTCTAAAAACTACACAAAACTATATAATGATTCTATTGCACAGCCTACATATGACAGATCTGTTCTTGCACAAACCTCACCAGGCTCACCATTTAAAACTATAAATGCTTTGATTGCATTACAGGAAAATGTAATTACTCCTGACACCAAAATTCATTGTTATAATGGGTTTTATGTTGGTAAAAAGAAACGAGGATGCCATTGTGGAGGTGGCTTAAGAGATTTAAATATAGGTATCTATAAATCATGCAACGCCTATTTTGCCGGTACTTTTAGAAAAATATTTGATAAATACCCTACTACCGATGAAGGTATGGATGTATGGGAAAAGCATGTTAAAAGTTTTGGACTAGGTGGATTTTTAGGATCAGATCTTCCTACGGGCCGAAGTGGCTCAATTCCTAGTAAGGAAACCTATGACAGAATGTATGGAGATAATAGATGGTCTTCTTCTTATTTTATATCTAATGCTATTGGACAAGGAGAAGTACTAGTCACCCCTATACAATTAGCAAATATGACTGCTGCTATTGCAAATCGAGGATTTTATATTGTCCCACACATATTAAAAGAAATTCAAGGAGTTAAAATAAACGAACCAAAATATACAGAACCAAAATATACAACAATTGACAAAAAACATTTTGGACCTGTAGTCCAAGGAATGGCTGATGTTTATAAAAAAGGAACTGCATATTACATTCAAGTACCAGGAATAGAAATTGCAGGTAAAACAGGTACGGTAGAGAATTTTACTAAGATTGATGGTGTAAGAACACAACTAACAGATCATTCCGTATTTATAGCTTTTGCACCAGTAGAAAACCCTAAAATTGCCATAGCGGTGTATATTGAGAACGGCTATTTTGGTGGTAGGTATGCGGGGCATATTGCATCACTTTTAATAGAAAAATATTTAAAAGGAGAAATTACCAGAACAGATTTAGAAAAAAGAATGTTGGAAACTACCCTAGAAAAGGAATATGCCAAACCCATTAGTGGCGAACCATTTAGAATAAATGAGCGTGTCTGGTAAAGGTTTACTAAAACGATTAGACTGGTTATCCATTTTAATATTTGTGTTATTAATTGCCATAGGGTGGATTAATATATACTCCAGCACGTATATTGAAGGGCAAGAGAATATATTTGATTTTTCTACTGTTTATGGCAAACAATTGCTTTTTATTGGATTAGATATTGTACTTATACTCGTTATTCTCGCTTTAGAAAGTACTTTCTTTGAACGATTTTCAAGTATAATCTATATAATTTCATTATTATTACTATTAGGTCTGTATGTGTTTGGTACAACAATTGCCGGAGCAACATCATGGTATAATTTAGGTTTCTTCAATCTACAACCATCAGAACTAGCAAAAGTAGCAGCAGCCCTAGCCGTAGCAAAATATCTAAGTGATATTCAAACAGATATTAAAAGAAGAAAAGACCAGCTCTATGCTTTTCTAATATTATTAATCCCGGCTATTTTAGTAATTCCCCAACCAGATCCAGGAAGCGCACTCGTATTTTTCTCATTGGTCTTTGTATTATTTAGAGAAGGTATCCCTATATTTTATCTAGGGCTAGGTTTATTTACAATTCTTGTTTTTGTGTGCACGCTAATGTTTGGAACCATATGGATTGCCATTGTTTTAGGATTAATTATCGCTTTATTTTTATTACTTAAGAAGCAATCTTTTAAAGTGCCCATAATCCCCGCAATAGGCTTTTTTGTCATCACTGTTTTGTTTTCATTATCCGTAAATTTTGTTTTTCAAAATGTTTTTGAACAAAGACATAGAGACCGTTTTAGCTTATGGCTGAGCTTGGAAAAAGACCCTAAAAAACTTGAAGAGATACGTAAAACAATTGGCTATAATACGTATCAATCGGAGAAAGCAATTGAATCTGGTGGTTTTTTTGGAAAAGGTTTTTTAGAAGGGACGAGAACAAAAGGAGATTTTGTACCAGAACAACACACCGATTATATTTTTAGTACCGTAGGAGAAGAATGGGGCTTTTTGGGAACCACAATTGTTGTTATTTTATTTACCTTTTTACTTTTGCGGCTGGTATACCTTTCCGAAAGACAAAAAAATGCATTCAGTCGAATGTATGGTTATGGTGTAGTTTCTATTTTACTAGTCCACTATTTTATAAATATAGGTATGGTTATAGGTGTTCTACCTACTATTGGCATTCCGTTACCTTTTTTCAGCTATGGTGGATCAGGCTTACTTGGCTTTACAGCGTTACTATTTATATTCTTAAAAATGGATTCCAACCGATTGAAGGAAGGTTTTTAAAATTTCCAGTCTTTGGTACTTATTTTACTTTCAAATTTTTCTTCTAAATCATCCGGAAGTTTTTCAAAAAAATCAAGGCCCGTTTTGCGCTCCACTTCATCAATAGAAACCAAAAAAGTTTTAAGAGGCTGATTACTTTCTTCATTTCTAAATAGAAAAGCAATCACCTTAACCTCATTTTTATCTTTTCTTGCAATCACCTTATAAAAATAATTCGGAACGCTAACATCTTCATCTCCAATAGTAGATAATCCATCTTCTAAAACACCTCCTGTAATTACGTAAACTGTTGTATACTTTTTACTCCAATACCTAACTTGTTTTTCTAAATCGTTCCATATACCTGCATTGAAATCGTTATCTTGAGGGCTAATATTACTGGTATAAAATGTTTCATTATAGGCGTATTCCGAAAACCTGCGATCACCAGCCGGGCATAAATGACCACGATCAAATCCAGAACCTTTATAATTCCGCCAATCCGCAGATTTAGTCTTTACCTTTGGATCTTCAATAAAATATGGGCGTTTTCTATCATCATAGGTAAGCTGGTTTTTGTCTAGCCTATAAGCAACCCACTCTGCTTGCTCATGTGGCTCATTATAAGAAAGTGAAAAATAATTATGATTTACAATTTCACCGGTAGTTGAACTTGGGTAATATTCTATTGGTATTGAAGTGGTTACTGCTTCAGCATCTGGGGCAGAATAAGTATCTGGCGTGTAAAAGTTCTCAAATAACCAGAATCCGATGATACACACCAGTGTTAAAATGGTATAAATTGTTTTTTTATTCATGTTAAAAGCAAAAAGCACAAGTTACTTTAATTTTGTACATTCTATTACGACTAATAGGTTAACTTAAAAATTATTTGACACCATTATGAATATTGTTTTAGACGATACTTTTAACAAAGAACTACCCGCAGACCCGATTCTAGAAAATTCAAGAAGGCAGGTTGCAAAGGCTTGCTTTTCATTTGTATTTCCAAAAAAGACCACCAATCCAGAACTTATTCATGTTTCAAAAGAAATGGCCAATACTTTAGGGCTTACAAAAGAAGAGGTAGATTCTCCTGATTTTTTACAAATTGTTACTGGAAACAAAACAATAAAGAATTCAAAACCATATGCCATGTGCTATGGGGGTCATCAATTTGGCAATTGGGCAGGGCAATTAGGAGATGGTAGAGCCATAAATTTAGGTGAATTAGTACACCACAAAAAAAGATGGTCAATTCAAATAAAAGGCGCAGGTGAAACCCCATACTCCAGAACAGCTGATGGCCTCGCAGTCTTAAGATCATCGCTTAGAGAGTACTTATGTAGCGAAGCCATGCATCATCTAGGTGTTCCAACTACAAGAGCATTATCATTAGCAGTAACTGGCGACCAAGTTTTACGTGATATACTATATAACGGGAACCCTGATTTTGAAAAGGGAGCGATTGTAGCTAGAGTTGCCCCCTCATTTTTGCGTTTTGGAAATTATGAAATATGTACCGCACGACAAGACAATGCCACTTTAAAAATATTGGTAAACTATACCTTAAAACACTTTTTTCCTGGCTTAAAACAAGATTGTAAAGATTCTTATATCCAATTTTTCGAAGAAGTAACGCGTCGCACCTTAGAAATGATAATCCATTGGCAGCGCGTGGGTTTTGTACACGGAGTGATGAATACAGACAACATGTCTATCTTAGGCTTAACCATTGATTATGGTCCCTACGGCTGGTTGGAAGGCTATGATGCTGGATGGACACCAAATACGACCGATCGGCAGCATAAAAGATATAGGTATGGCAATCAACCAAATATTGGTTTATGGAATTTATATCAACTAGCAAATGCACTTTTTCCACTAATTGAAGAAACGGAGCCTCTTGAAGCGATTTTGGAAGACTATAAAAATAAATATACTGTCAAATATTTAAAAATGATGAAGTCTAAAATTGGACTTTCTACAAGCAATTCTTCAGATGCAGCATTATTAAATCGTCTGGAAGATTTATTACAGCTTACAGAAACCGATATGACTATTTTTTTTAGAAATTTAAGCTCAGTCAAAAAAGAAGATTCTACAAACACATGTTTACTAACAATAAAAGACGCTTTTTACAAACCAGAAGAACTAAAAGAGGGTATTCTGAGTACATGGCAGTTGTGGTTTACAGATTATCTAAAAAGATTACAACAGGAAACTACTTCTGATGCTGCGAGAAAAGAAAAAATGAATGCGGTGAATCCGAAATATGTGTTAAGAAATTATATGGCCCAATTAGCTATTGATAAAGCCAATGAAAAAGATTATTCGCTACTAGGAGAGTTATATACCCTTTTGAAAAATCCGTATAGTGAGCAAATTTCTTCGAAAAAATGGTTTGCAAAACGTCCAGAATGGGCACGTAATAAAGTAGGTTGTTCAATGCTTTCTTGCAGTTCTTAACGGCAATTTTTTTACAATAAAAAAGTCCCATTCAAACGAATGGGACTTTTTATATTTTGAATTTCAGGTAAATTAACCTTTTACACTAGCTAATTTAACACCCTTAATATTATTTCTTTTTAAATCTTGTAAAACATTTACAGCTTCTTCCACATAAACATCTTTCGCCAAATCTTGATGCCAGCGATTACGTTTGTCTCTTAAAACAGAATCTTGAGTAAACAAACTCTCTTCATATTTTAAAGATTGAAATGTTAACTTAGAATCATAAGCAGATAGTGTTTTAAAATACTTCGATTTTTCAAGACTCTTTAATTCATCTGCCTTATAATCATCATAGTTTAAAGATACTATCGTCTCATCTTGTTGCTCTTTTAGCCATTTTGCATTCTCTTCAATTAATTTTATCTGAGTATTCGTCGACATACGTTTAGCGCTATTCGCTATGGTAGTTTCATAATCAATATAGCCATCCCAAAGGGTATAATCGGCAGGTGATATTTTATCCCATGCCAATGGATTTTGTTGATCACGCTCACCTAAATCTATATAACTATATCTGTCTGGTACAACCACATCCGATTTAACACCCTCCAATTGGGTTGAACCGCCATTTATTCTGTAAAATTTCTGTGTTGTCAACTTTATAGCTCCTAAATCACCTTGATCATTACTACGAACAATACGATCTAATGGAATTACGTTTTGAACTGTTCCTTTTCCAAATGTTTGCTTACTTCCAATAACCACGGCTCTCTTATAATCTTGCATTGCTGCGGCCAATATTTCAGAAGCAGAGGCTGATAATTCGTTCACCAAAATTACTAAAGGACCATCCCATTGAATGCGATCATCGATATCATCATGAACTTCTTTTTGATTATCATTAGAACGGACTTGAACAATTGGTCCATTTTTTATAAATAAACCAGCCATTTCAACAACGGTCTTTAAAGATCCTCCTCCATTATCTCTTAAATCTAAAATCAGTCCTTCTGCACCTTCTTCTTTTAATCGCTCAACTTCTTTTGCAACATCAGAAGCGGCATTTCTTTCCCCTTCATAATCATCAAAACTCACATAAAATTGAGGTAAGTTTATCAATCCAAATTTCTGATTGTCTTTTATAATATTTGCAGATTTAGCAAAAGTTTCTTCTAATTCTACAACATCACGTGTAATAGAAATAACGGCCACAGTACCATCAACTTTTCTCAGGGTTAGATCTACAATAGTACCTTTAGCTCCTTTAATTAATTTAATTGCATCATCTAGTCGCATTCCAACAATACTCACAGGAATCTCTCCATGCTGACCAACTTTCATTATTTCATCACCAACTTCTATTTGTTGATCTCTCCATACAGGTCCACCAGAGATTATTTCAACAATTTTGATCCCATCTTTACGCTTTTGCAGACGAGCACCTATACCTTCAAATTTACCTGACATTCTGGTATCGAACTTTTCTTTTTCTTCAGGGGCAAAATAAAAAGTATGTGGATCAAATTCTTCTACGATAGTATTAATGTATTGAACAAACCAATCTTTACGCTCTAAGTCTGCCACAAAATCAAAAAATTCATCCAATGTTTTACCAGTATCTTCACGAGCTTCTTTATCTGCCTGTTTAGGGCTTAACGCCTTCTTCTTATTATCTTCATCTACAGCAATTTTGGAATCATAATTTCCTAAAGTAGCGTACTTTAATTGTTTTCTCCATCTTTCTTTTAAATCTGATCGAGAGCTAACGAAAGACTGATTTTCATAATCGATATCTATATCTTCTTTCACCTTGTAATTAAATGGTTCTGATAAAACAGCTTTATAAATTCCTCTTGCATCTTGCATACGAGTCATTAATCTTTCATAAACCATATTAAAGAAAGAAATATCAGTATTTTTTATTTGATCATCAATTTGAAACTTATACTGCTCAAATTCTTTGATGTCCCCTTCTAAAAAATAACGTTTTGTTGGATCTAATCCATCAATAAAATCTTCAAACACCTCAACTGAAAAATCATCATCAATATCTTTAGGCTGATAATGACCCTTTTCTAAGACATAGGTAATAAGATCAAGCAAAAGCTTATCCTTATCATCATTCTCGAAAGACTTATTTGTAAAACTACAAGATGCTACTGCGAAGAGCATCATTATGAGTGCGTAGGCTAATTTGTTTTTCATGTAACATTATTTTTTAATCAATCTAAGCATTAATTTATTTTACAACCAAATGCCTTAATACTTATTGAATTCTCTAAGATACTGAAAAAACCGTGCCAGTTTCATACTGCCATTCCAAAATTTTTGTTAAACAGTTTATTCAGCAATTCTTTATGAAAAACGTATTTTTACGCTATAAATTATCCAGAATGAAAAAACCTTTGATTTTAGTAACAAATGATGATGGAATAACAGCTCCAGGATTACGAGCTTTGGTGAGTTACATGAAGGAAATAGGAGAGGTTGTTGTTGTGGCTCCTGACAGTCCACAATCTGGTATGGGACATGCCATAACCATTGATAATACACTATATTCAAAAGAAGTGAAGATTGATTTGGATGATGAAAATACAAAAGAATATAGTTGTAGTGGCACCCCAGCAGACTGCGTGAAACTTGCACTACAAGAACTTTTAGAAAGAAAACCTGATTTGTGCGTAAGTGGCATCAACCACGGGTCAAACTCCTCTATTAATGTTATTTATTCTGGAACTATGAGTGCTGCCATTGAGGCAGGAATAGAGGGAATTCCGGCAATAGGCTTTTCATTATGTGATTTTAGTTGGGATGCTAATTTCGATCACGCTAAAGAAGCGATACAAAAAATAGTTCGTGAAGCATTAGAAAATGGGATTCCTACTGGAGTTGTTTTAAATGTTAATATTCCTAAATTAAATAAAAACCAATTAAAAGGCATTAAAATTTGCAGACAAGCTAGAGCTAATTGGAAGGAGAAATTTGACAAAAGAACGAGTCCAATGGGTAAAGATTATTATTGGCTTACAGGCGAATTCGAGCTTTTGGATAAAGGTGAAGACACTGATGAATTTGCTTTATCAAAAGGATACATCTCAGTTGTTCCTACCCAATTTGACCTCACAGCACATCATGCCATTCAAACTCTTAACAATTGGAATTTAAAATGAATAAAAAAGAAGTACTTATAGGTTTTATAGTCGGTATTATTGCGAACGTAGTTGGAACATTACTATATATTGTCATTTTTTCGAAACTGAGCATAGCTGAAACCTATCAAGCAGCCGTTAGAGAAGAACACATTGGAAGTTTATTGGCTTTAGGCGCCATTCTAAACCTAATTGCTTTCTTCATTTTTTTAAAAATAAAACGTGATTTACGGGCTAGAGGGGTATTAATTGCTACTATTTTAACCGCATTACTGATCATGTATTACAAGGTATTTTAAATGAAATATTACATCATAGCAGGTGAAGCATCAGGTGATCTACACGGATCAAATCTTATCAAAGCATTAAAAATCAAGGACGCTAAGGCCAGCGTGCGGTGTTGGGGAGGAGATTTAATGCAAGAAGCTGGAGGAACACTTGCAAAACATTATAAAGAGCTTGCGTTTATGGGCTTTTTAGAAGTGCTTATGAATATTGGAACCATTTTTAAAAATATTGCTTTCTGTAAAAATGATATTAAACAGTTTAATCCTGATGTTATAATTTTTATTGATTACTCCGGATTTAATCTTCGAATTGCAAAATGGGCGAAAAAAGAAAACTTTAAAACTTGTTATTACATCGCTCCACAAATATGGGCATCTAGAGAAGGACGAATTGAAAAAATAAAAAGCACCATAGATGAGATGTATGTTACGCTACCCTTTGAAAAAAAGTTCTATGAAGAAAAACATGGCTTTCCTGTAAATTTTGTGGGTCACCCGTTGATAGATGCAATTTATAATACTCCAAAAATTGATGAGCTATCTTTTAAAACCACTTATGATTTAGATAAAAATAAACCTATTATAGCCTTATTACCAGGTAGTAGAAAGCAAGAAGTATCAAAAATGCTCACTATTATGCTTTCTGTTGTATCAAATTTTCCTGAATATCAATTTGTAATTGCTGGAGCTCCAAGTCTAGATATAGAATTCTATAAGCCCTTTCTAAAAAATTCACAAATAAAACTGATTGCCAATAAAACCTACAGCTTACTACAAGTTGCCCATGCTGCATTGGTTACAAGCGGCACGGCAACCTTAGAAACTGCCTTATTTAAAGTACCACAAGTAGTTTGCTATAAGGGTAATTGGATATCATATCAAATCGCAAAACGAATCATCACCCTTAAATATATTTCTCTTGTAAATTTAATAATGGATCAAGAAGTTGTCAAAGAATTAATTCAAGATGAACTAAACACTAAGAATTTAAGTTCCGCGCTTAAAAAAATTCTTACTCCGGAACAACAAATATCTTTATTAAAAAGCTACAACGAACTTGAGCAAAAACTGGGTGGAAAAGGTGCTAGTGAAAAAACAGCTTCTCTTATTACACGTAGTTTAAAATAAGGATTAGTGTTTTTTAACACACTCATACTGCATGCAAAAAACAAACATTGAAAATAAATCTTTAAATTTGATTCCCAAGTATACTAATGCACTTTGATGAATCGCAAATATATTTATCTTATTTCTTCTTTTTTAATTACGAGCTGCGGTTCCGTAAAGAAAAAAACTACCTACGGTTCAAATAACGAACGAAAAATTACTGTAGAAGCTCGAAAAAATGATTCGGAGACCTCGAGTGCTAGACTACCACACATAAATTCGGAAAACCCACGAGGTTCAAATGCTATAGCAGACGAAATTATAAATTCAGCCTTAGCATTCTCAGGCACACGCTATAAATATGGAGGCACCACAAGAAAAGGTATGGATTGTTCCGGCCTTTTATATGTTGCTTTTAGCAATCACGACATCGCATTACCCAGAGTTTCCTATGTAATGGCAGAAGAAGGTGAAAATATTAGGGTAAAGAATGTTACAAAAGGCGATTTATTGTTTTTTAAAACTAGTAGAAAATCAAAAAAAATAAATCATGTAGGTCTTGTTATTGATGTTGATGGCGATGAAATAAAGTTTATACACGCTACTACATCCAGAGGAGTTATTGTATCTTCACTTAAAGAGGGCTATTGGAATTATGCTTTTGTAAAAGCTACCAGAGTGCTTTAACAAACTACCTACTATGCAATTACTAAAATTTGTGCCAATTAAACTGACACTTTTTTTAGTCGCAGGAATCATAGCAGGACACTATTTAAACGCTACAATCTTTATTCCTCTACTAGCAACTATTCTTTTATTAGTTCTTCTAGGTGTATTCGTTAAAATAAAAAAAACTACCACTAGTATTTATTTTGGAATCACGGCACTTTTACTCATGTTCGCTATTGGATTTTTGGCGATAACCATGGCAAATCCTAAAAATAATTCCAATCACTATTCAAAATACACTACTACACAAGCTCAAAAAATAAGCCTTAAAATTATAGAAGTTCTTAAACCAACTCGTTTTTCAACTAGATATATTGCTAAGGTCAAACGTGTAGGCAACACTATAACTTCTGGAGACCTTATTATAAACTTAGCACTAGACACCACTAAATTACCTTTAAAAGTAGATGACGAGCTTGTTGTCTTTGAAAAATTATCACCCATCCATTCACCTCTAAATCCACATCAATTCAATTACAAAAAATATGTAGAAGGTTTAGGCATTTATCACCAAATTAACCTTAATACAACTGCGTATATTTTAACTAAAAACCCATCTAAAACCTTCTATGGAATAGCAGCTAGTTGGAGAACACAAATTATTTCTAATCTTAAAGAAGAAAACTTCGGCACTGAAGAATTATCCATAATACAGGCTTTGCTCTTAGGCCAACGGAATGATATTTCAGAAGAAACTTATACCAATTACAAAAATGCCGGTGCGATTCATATTCTTGCGGTATCAGGTTTGCATATTGGTATTTTGCTGTTACTGCTCCAGTTTTTATTACAACCTCTAGAGCAAATTCCCTTCGGCAAAACCATAAAATTGACTCTTATTGTAGTTCTACTATGGACTTTTGCCTTTTTAGCAGGTTTATCAGCTTCCATTGTACGCGCCGTTACCATGTTCACATTTTTAGCCTATTCACAGTACCTGAATAGAGCAGCAAATACATTTAACATATTAGCATTATCGATGTTTTTTATATTACTTTTTAAACCTTCTTATCTATTTCAAGTAGGTTTTCAGATGAGTTATGCTGCTGTTTTTGCAATTATTTGGATCTATCCCATGTTACAACGTTTTTGGTTTCCAAAACATATTGTAATTAGAAAAATATGGCAATTATCAAGTGTAAGTATAGCTGCACAATTAGGAGTACTCCCGATAAGCTTATTTTACTTTCACCAGTTTCCAGGATTGTTCTTTATTTCTAATCTTTTAATAATCCCATGTTTGGGATTAATTTTAGTAGGAGGAATAATCGTGGTTACCCTTTCTTTATTTCATATACTTCCTAGCTTCATAACCAAAATTTATAATGTAATTATTGAGTTTATGAATACTATAATTGAGCGGATTGCAGCACAAGAAGCCTTTCTATTTAAGGATATTTCCTTCGATAGCATGCAACTAGTTTTAGTTTATATACTTATCCTATTTTTAGTTCAATTTTCAAATAAGCCTAGCTTCAAAAAAGGACTTACTTTTTTGCTTTTATTAATTGCGTTACAAACTTGGTCTTTCTATAGTTATTATACTGCCTCAAAAAAAGAAGTGGCACTAGTTTTTCATCAATCTAGAAATTCAGCATTGTTGGTGCAAAAAGGAACAACTTTACACCTATTGAGTACTAAAGCTCAGCTTTTAGAAAAACATATCATCAACTATAAGATTACGGAAAGGACGAATAGTATTATTCAAAGTACTTTAAGAAACAGTTATACCATTGGAGAAAAAAAATTATATATCCTAGATAGTTTAGCAATTTACCCTCCAAAAAATACGAAAACAACATATCTTTTAATCACCCAATCTCCTAAAATTAATTTAGAAAGGTTTCTCGATTCCATAAAGCCTCAATTCGTAATTGCAGATGGAAGTAATTATAAGAGTGATATTACCCGATGGAAAGCTACTTGTGCCAAAAAAAAGCTCCCTTTTCACTATACAGGCGAAAAGGGAGCGTATTATTTTAATATGAATGACTAATGGATTTTGCCCATTAACTTTTTAATGATTGGAGATGCTACCAAAATAATAAGACCTGCACCCAAAGAATATTTAGCGATTAACATAAATCCGTCTGTATAAACACCTAAGGTTTCAAAACCCCCTACATTTTTATTTGTACTTTCAATAGCCAACTGCTTACCGATAAAACCTACGATTTGAAAAGCAAACGCAGATGATAAAAACCAAACTCCCATAATAAAGGCTATTAACCGCATTGGAGCTAGATCTGTCATTTTTGACAGCCCTACAGGAGACATAAACAACTCTCCAACAGACAATAAGAAATACATCAACAATAAATAAACAAAAGGCACTAACCCACTATCGTTAGCACTACCAGCACTTATTGCTAAAACATAAAAGCTAATACCTGCAAAAAGCAACCCTAAGCCGAACTTATAAGGAGTTCTTGGGTTCAAATTCTTCTTACTTAACCAAGTCCACATCATTGAAATAGGAATAGCTAATATTATTATAAACATTGAATTCAACGAATTTGTTTGTGCCGCAGACATTATTGATAATTCTACATTACGTGCTGCAAACAATGTAATTACACTACCTGAAAGTTCATGAAAACCCCAAAAAATAGTCATGAAAAAAGTTAATAATACGGCAACAAAAAGCTGTTTACGCTCTACAAGTGTAGCTTTATACATTTCATAAGCTAAATACAACAGTACAATCACCCCAATAGCTTGAAAAATAATATTTACTATGTTTTTACCTGCAAAAACACCATCTGTTGCTATTGATTTGTATGCAGAGAGTAAAAATGCAATTAGAGGCGCAGCCAAAACTGCAAGTATAGGGATCATAACCCCTTGTTTAACCCCTAAAATCTTCTTATTCATTACTTCCGTATTAGGCGGAAGCCCTCTATCACCAAAAACGTTCTTTTGAATCCCTTTCCAGAAAAATATAAGTCCGGTTAACATTCCTATACCAGCCAAACCAAAACCATAATGCCAACCATATTTATAGGCTAGCCATCCACAAAGTAAGGGTGCTATCCAGCCTCCAATGTTAATACCCATATAAAATATGGTAAAACCAGAATCTTTTTTAGGATCACCTTTTTCATAGAGTGTTCCTACAAAAGTTGAAATATTCGGTTTAAAAAATCCATTTCCAACGATAATCAACGATAAGGCTAGAAAAAATGCCATATTATTCTCAATTGCTAATACAAAATGTCCTATCGCCATTAAAATACCCCCTAGGAAAATGGAATTACGCATTCCTAATATCTTATCAGAAATCTTACCCCCAATCACCGTTGAGGCATAAACTAATGAACCATAGGACGCATATACCGCGGCTGTTGCAAAATCTCTTTCTGCCAATGCAGCAAAAATAACATCAACCATATATAGCGTCAACAACGCTCGCATACCATAAAAACTAAAGCGTTCCCATAATTCAGCAAAAAATAAATAAAATAAGCCTTTTGGGTGTCCGAAAAGTTCTTGCTCTTCAAATGGTTTTACAGTATTCTCCATAATAGTTAGTTAGATATATTTTATTGGTTTGATTATAAGTTTTCTTTAATGAAATTCGTCATTTTGGTAAATAAATGCAGTCTTGTATTTCCACCATAAATGCCGTGATTTTTATCTGGATAAATTGCCCAATCAAATTGTTTATTTGCCTGAACTAAAGCTTCAACCATTCTCATAGAATTTTGCACATGTACGTTATCATCTCCCGAACCATGTACTAATAAATACTTTCCTTTTAAAAGTTCAGGATAATTAAATGGAGAGTTATCATCATAACCACTAGCATTTTCCTGTGGCGTTTGCATATAACGCTCTGTATAAATACTATCATAAAAACGCCAAGAAGTAACTGGCGCAACGGCAATTGCCATTTCAAAGGTATCATTACCTTTCAAAATACAATTCGTCGACATAAATCCACCATAACTCCAACCCCAAATACCAGTTCTAGATGCATCTATATAAGGTAATTCACTTAACTTTTTCGCTGCCGAAATTTGATCTTCAACCTCGTACTTGCCTAATTCTTTTTGAGTTATTTTCTTAAAATCACGACCGTTGTATCCTGTTCCTCTACCATCTACACATACGATGATATACCCATCTGAAGCTAATAATTGATACCAATAATCATTAGCACCCATCCAAGAATTTGAAACCGATTGAGATCCTGGCCCACTATATTGAAACATGAATAATGGGTATTGTTTAGTGGAATCAAAATTTGCAGGCTTTATCATCCACATATTTAAATCGTTCCCATTTACAGCAATTGTTGAAAACTCTTTCGGGCTTATTTCATAAGAATCTAATTTTTCAAGCAATGAAGAATTATCAAGAATTTCTTTAACTCTTTTTCCTGTTAAAGCTTCATGTAAGCTGTATTCTGGTGGCGTTGTTGCGCTAGAAAATGCATTAATAAAGTAGGTGAAATCTGCGCTGAAATCTGCTTTATTTTGTCCATTTTTAGAGGTTAATCTTTTTTTATTTTTTCCGCCACTATCAATACTGTAAACGTCTCTATTGATAGCCCCGTTTTCCGTCGACTGGTAATACACCCTATCTTCGTTTTGATCATAACCATAGTAACTTGTTACTTCCCAATCACCTTTAGTAATCTGATTCATTAACTGTCCATCTTCATCGTACAAGTAGATATGATTATTACCATCTTTTTCGCTTGTCCAAATAAAGCTATCATTTTCTAAAAAAGTTAGATTATCAGTCACATCTACATAAGCATTATCTTTCTCTTCTAATAACAGCGATACCTTGTTGTTTTTTGCATTGACAGCATACAATTTCAAAACGTCTTGATGTCTGTTTAAAGTTTGAACACTCAGCATGTTTTTATTATGCATCCATTGAATGCGAGGAATATAATAAACATTATCAAGAGCCACTTTACTAATAGCTCCTGATTTAACATCTAGCATATGTAAGGAAACTATAGCATTATCTTCACCCGCTTTAGGGTATTTAAACACTTCTTGTGTTTGGTATAAATCAGTACCATAAACATCCATAGAAAATTCAGGAACATTGGTTTCATCAAATCTTAAGAATGCAATTTTGCTTCCATCTGCATTCCAATCAAAAGCTCTTACAAATGCAAATTCTTCCTCATAAACCCAATCCGTAACACCATTAATAATTTTATTTTTTACACCATCCTTGGTAATCATGGTTGTGGTGTTCTTTGCGATATCGAAAATATAGATGTTGTTTTCAAATACATAAGCAACTTTACTATTATCAGGTGATAAGGTTGGCTCTTGAATTTTATTCTCTGAAATTTTCACAAGCGATTTTGACTTTACATCATAGATATAATAAACGCCGATTGAAGATCTTCTGAAGATAGATTCTTTTTCTGTTACTAACAAAACTTTGCTTTCATCAGCACTAAAGGCATAAGAGCTAAAATTTTGAATTCCATCTAAATTTGCAGAAGTAACTATTGTCCCTACTTTTTCGAGACTTACATAATCATAGACATCAACACTACTAGTTTTTGTAGTTCTATCAAAATTTAATACGGTATATTGAGTTCCATTTTTTAGAGACCTTAGTGCATCTAAACCTTCTGTTCTAAAAGCTCCTCCCCATATTTCTTCGAGTTTGACAGTGGTTTTTTGTGCATTGATTACAGTAGTTAAACTGAATAATAAAAGGTAAAGGAAAGTTAGCTTCTTCATTTATTGTCAAAATTTTATTAAAAACACCAAGTTTAGTAATAATTTCACATAAAAATAAACTTTTAACAGAAAATATCACAAACACAAAATCAAGAAGTACGGCAGTTATGTTGTGGAAAAATTATTTTGGTAATTACTATCTTTGAACTCAGAAACTGAACAACATATGATTACTCCTATTGAAGGATTTTCCAAGCTTACTAAAGATCAAAAAATCGAGTGGATAGCTAAAAGCTATACCACAAATAGTAAAGAAACAATTAGAATTTTAAAACGCTATTGGAATTCTGATATTTTACTTCAAAAGCTTCATGATGAATTCATAGAAAATACAATTTCAAATTATTATTTGCCATTAGGTATTGCCCCGAATTTTTTAATTAACAACAATTTATATGCCATTCCAATGGCTATTGAAGAAAGCTCAGTTGTTGCTGCGGCAAGTAAAGCCGCAAAATTTTGGTTGTCTAGAGGCGGATTTACCACGACTATTTTAGGCACTGAAAAAGTTGGACAAGTACATTTCATGTATCAAGGAGATCCTACAAAAATTAAACTACTTTTTGATGAAATTGCACCTGTACTAGAGAAAGATGTTGCTCCACTTACCAAGAATATGGAGAAAAGAGGTGGTGGCATTACAGCTATAGAATTAAGAAACAAGACTACAGAATTAGCTAATTATTACCAATTACATTGTACGTTTGAAACCCAAGATGCTATGGGTGCAAATTTTATTAATTCTTGTTTGGAGCAGTTTGCACATACGTTAAAAAGAGAATTTCAAGCTCATTCATTATTTACTGATAGCTCAGAAAAATTGGAGGTAGTTATGAGCATTTTAAGTAACTATGTGCCTAATTGCCTCGTACGAGCTGAAGTAAGTTGTCCTATTGATGAATTAAACGATGACAAGAACATTTCTCCAATGGAATTTGCAGAAAGAATGATTAGAGCTGTGAATATTGCTAAAGTTGAACCGTATCGTGCTGTAACACATAACAAAGGGATTATGAATGGTATTGATGCCGTTGTGCTGGCTACTGGAAATGATTTTAGAGCTGTTGAAGCTGGGATTCATGCCTATGCCTCAAAAGACGGAACTTATAGTAGCTTAACACATGCAAGTATAGAAAATAATATTTTTAAATTTTGGATTGAAATTCCGCTCGCTTTAGGTACTGTTGGTGGCTTAACAGCATTACATCCTTTAGTAAAATTAGCATTGGAAATTCTTCAAAAACCATCTGCAAAAGATTTAATGCAAATTGTTGCGGTTGCAGGCTTAGCTCAAAATTTTGGTGCATTACGGTCATTGATAACTACAGGAATTCAACAAGGACATATGAAAATGCACTTAATGAATATACTAAACCAGCTTGGAGCCACAGAAAATGAAAAGAAAACACTTGTAAAGCATTTCAAAAAACATATGGTAACACATAGTGGTGTGGTATCAGAATTCGAAAAGCTGAGACTAAACTAATGACAAAGAAATTCTACAGCAACGGAAAATTATTACTAACTGGAGAATATGGTGTATTAGACGGTGCCCTTAGTTTAGCCATACCTACAAAATACGGTCAGTCTTTAACGGTTTCCACAACTAATGACTATAAGATCCACTGGGAAAGCTTAGATGAAAAAAATAGAATTTGGTTCGAAGCCAATTTTGAATTAAACTCTTTTAAATTACTTTCAGCTACTGATGAAAAAACTGCTAAAGTATTGCTAAAAATGCTTTTAGAAGCAAAAAAAATAAATTCCAATTTCCTATTAAATACTTCGGGTTATTCAATTACAACAAAATTAGACTTCCCTAGAGATTGGGGTCTAGGCTCTTCTTCTACCCTAATTAATAACATTGCACAATGGGCGGTTATTGATTCGTTTAAATTATTATGGAATTCTTTTACAGGTAGTGGTTATGATATTGCTTGTGCAAGCCATAATAAGCCTATTGTATATCAGTTAATAGAAGAAAAACCATGTATTAAAGAGATTGATTTTACCCTACCGTTTAAAGATGCTATTTATTTTATCCATCTAAATAAAAAACAAGATAGCCGTGAAGGCATCAAGACCTATCGCAAAGCAAATTTTGATAAGAATGTGTTTATAGCTGAACTCTCTTCGATTACAGAACAAATAATTACCTGTACAGCTATAGAAGAATTCGCAAAACTCATTACAGAGCATGAAGCCATCATCGCTAACATTTTAGAACAAGTGCCCGTTAAACAATTATTATTTGCAGATTACGATGGTGCCATAAAAAGTCTAGGTGCTTGGGGAGGCGACTTTATCATGGCAGTAGGATCAAAAAATACAATGGACTATTTTAATAAAAAAGGTTATAGTACTATTTTAAATTATAGCGATATGGTATTATAATTTTCTATAAATCTAGAAACAAAAAAAGCCTCCGTATGGAGGCTTTTTCTTTATAATTATTCGAGTTATTTAATAAAACATTCCTCTATTATCTTCTATTTCAGAAGCATTTTTCAATGCTTGATAAACCGCTGTATTTACACTGTTTACTTTCGAACTTTTTAGATTGTTTGAAAATGTACTGTAATTTTCAAGTTTAGTAGCCTCTGTCTTTTTAATCACTGTAACCATATAAATACCACTCTCACCTTCAATAAGACCAGAAGTATTTCCTTCACCCAATACATAAGCCGTACCTACTACTCCTGGCTCTCTGCCAGCTCCTGGTATTGTTGGCGATTTAACTGTTAAAGCTGTGGCAGTAGCCTCGGATACATTATTATCTTTAGCGAAAGCTTCAATAGATTTACCTTTGTTATTACTCATTATTTGAGCAGCCTTTTTCTCTTTACGAAGTTTAGGTAGAACTGTTGCCGATGCATCTTCTGAAGACATTAAACCTTTTGCATACTTAGCCGTTAATTGTACTACAGCATATCCATTAGCCAAATCAAAACGTTTAATATCCCCATTTTCAGAATCAGAATTAAAAGCCCACTGTACAATACTACGCTCTGAACCAAGTCCAGGTAAGTTTTCGTCCATTGCTTTGATTTTATTCACAGGTCTAACAACATAATTGCTGGTCTTTGCAACATCTGCAAATGTTGTTTTACCATCTATAGATTCCATTTCAAATTTAGTAGCATCTTGAAATAATAGATCTATTGTTTCGTCAGAAGGCTCAATTTCTCTAACCAAATTTGCTATTTGAAAAATATCTTGCTTGTCCTCTATTTTAATGATATGAAAACCAAAATCTGTTTCTACAAGATCAATAGCGCCAACTTTATTTTTGAAAATAAAATCGTTGTATTCAGTTGCTAATTGTCCCTCTTGGAAAAAACCAATATCACCTCCTTTTGAGGCCGAAGGGCCATCTGAATTATCTTGAGCAAATTTTGCAAAATCTTCCTTATTTTTCTTCACTTCTGCAAAAACTCTCTTTGCTTCTTTCTCAGCTTCTTCTTTTGTTCTTGTAACTTCTGCTCCAGCACGAGTAGCACCTACATATGCAATAAGAATATGGCTTGATTTTACATTTCCTCCTGATTTCTTTCCAGTCATTTTAGAAACTTTGAAGGCATTACCATCACGGTAAGGACCAAATGTTTCACCAATAGATAAAGTCACTAAAGTATCAGCGAATTTCGTTGGCAAACTACTTTTAGCTTTATAGATCGTATCAAACTTTACATCTGAATTTAAATCTAAAAATGCAGTCATATCAGTAGTATTCCTAAAACCTTTTATAGTTTCGGTTGTATCCTTAGCCGCGCTAAATACTTGACTATCGTTTAAAAGAGCTGTTATTTTTTCTTTAACATCATTTTCATCTTTTAATGAAGCCTTTTCTTCAAAATAAACAAATTGGATATCTCTACTATCTTCTTGCTTAAAATCATCTTTGTGCGCTTTCACATAAACCTCAATTTCACTCTTACTAACAGCTATAGTACTATCTGCTATTGATGTGAAAGGAACTCTAACATATTTAATGTCTATTTTATCGTTTGCCAATTTATAATCTAACTCACCTTCTTTTAAAGTTGCTCCAACTCCAGATTTAATTAGGTTATAATAAATTTGTTCCTTAGCAGCATGTATTATAGATTTCTCAGTCTGCAACCAATCTTGGTAGCCTGCTGGGTTATTTTCTTTTAAATTTGCAATAAACTCGATAAACTTATTTTCATCGAATAATCCATTTTCGTCTAAGAATTGTGGTAATTGCGAATAGCTAGGATTAGTTCTTAAGAAATCAACTATTTGATCTTGCTCAACAGATATTCCTAATTCATCAAACTGTTGCTCTAATATTGCATTCCTAACTTCTTGCTCATAAACATTATTAACCACTTGCATCGAAGTAGCGTTAGGTCCATAATTTCTTGTAGCAATATCTACTTTTTCTCGGAACTCATCTATAGAAATATCATTACCATTTACTTCAGCAACTGCCGAACCCACTTTAGCTCCTGAAAAAGTATTTGCACTGAATATACCAGATATTACAAATGCGAACAGAGCCAAACCAATGATCAAAATCAATATGGTAGTTTTCTTTCTAATTTTATCTAAAATTGCCATTATTTATACTATTTTATATCAGGCGACGAAATTACCATTTTTCTTTTAAATACTAAAGACAAAAAAAAGATAATAATTTGACGCTAAAAAGTTAATCTTTATCAAGTATTTCGAGTGATACCAAATCTATCTTGGTGCTGGATACTTCAAGTATGGTAAATAAAAAATTACTGATTTTAATTTGAGAATTCTGGTCGGGTATCTCTCCTGTTTCATTTACAATTAAACCTCCTAAGGTTCCATATTCGTCACTTTCAGGAAGTTCTAATCTATAATTCTCATTGATATAATCTACTTCCAAACGTGCAGAAAACTTAAAATTGATATCATCGATTTGTTCTTCCAACAAATCGGTTGAATCATGCTCATCTTCTATTTCTCCAAAAAGCTCTTCAACAATATCTTCAACAGTCATTACCCCTGAAGTTCCGCCATACTCGTCTAAAACCACTGCCATACTTTTTCTTTTCTTGGTAAGGTTACCTAGAATATCACTTATCAACATGGTTTCTGGAACAAACTCAACTGGCATTAAAATACTTTTAATTGTCTTGGGCCTCTTAAAAAGCTCATAAGAATGTACGTAACCAATAATATTATCAATCGTATCTTTATATATTAAAATTTTAGAAAAGCCCGTATCTGAAAATCTTTTTATAAGATTTTTAGGCGTTTCATGCAACTCTACAGCTTCAATTTCTGTTCGCGGAACCATTACTTCTCTTGCTTTAACTGCTGAGAATTCTAATGCATTTTGGAAAATCTGAATTTCAGAATCTACCTCATCTTCTTTTTCTACGGCTTCCATTTGTTCTGTAATATAATCCCCAAGTTCTATCTTACTAAAAGCAAGTTGCACTTCATCACCATCAGTCTTGAATAAGACTTTAAGAATAATATCAGATATTTTAATGACAAAATCAGAAAGTACCGAGAATAAAAGATAGAATATATATGCTGGTATTGCAAGCACCTTCAGCATGGTATTAGAATAAATCTGAAAAAGCACTTTTGGCAAAAATTCAGCCGTTAATAATATTACTAAGGTAGATATAATGGTTTGTGTTAGCAGACTAAAATCGGTTAAAAAGGCATTGACAACTGCAAATTTAGAAGACCCAAAACTTAAGAATAAGTCCATTAGCACATCTCCCATATACAGCCCATAAACGACTAGGGCTATATTATTACCAATTAGCATGGTAGCAATAAACTTAGATGGTTTTTTAGTTAAACGCGTCAAAACTTTTGCTAAAAAGCCTTCCTGTTTCTTTTCAATTTCTATATGGATTTTATTTGCCGAAATAAAGGCGATTTCCATCCCGGAAAAAAAGGCAGACAATAATAAACAGCAAACAATAATGACAATTGAGGTTCCCACTCTTACTCTTTATTATTTTGTTGACGTTTTTCAAATTTTTTACGGTAACTTCTTCTAAACAAAAACATTCCAATAGAAACTACGGTGAAAAATAAAAAAATATATGCCATTCGACGATCTATATTCCAATCTGCAAATACGCGATATAAGGCTATAAAAGCAACTATCACATATAAATATTCTGTGTATTTTAAAATTTTAGTCATCAATTTCTTCTTTAATTATTTTATATCCATCTCCTGTTTTATGTGCATTTAATATCGTAAAATCTCTATTAAAATCCATTCCCATTCCATGAATTAAAGTACCATCTATTTCGTCTGAAAATTTAAATTTTTCTTGGGTAAATACCCATTGATTATTTTGATCGTAATACAGTTGAGTGGTTTCTAACTTCTTACCGTCTTGCATTTCGATAACTACATTACCCTGCAAATCTATAATATTTGTACCAGAATAAATGATTCCATAATCTGCCAAAATTACACTTTTATTACCCTCTTTATCAAAAAATTCAACTTTTAATCCTTTTGGAAAGGTTCTATAAGGGAAATTTAAATTTTCAAAATCTTCACTTATTTCACCTGTAAGTATTGCGGTTTTTTTTGTGTCCGCAGTTTCCTCGGTAGATAAAACCTCACTTGTTTCGGTATATATAAGTTTAAAATTTTCTGCAATACCTTGTGGATATAACTTTTTTTTCGCCTCTTCACCTACTCTTTTATAATCGTCGGTACAAGCAAAAAAAAGCATTGCTGTAGAACAAACTACAGCAATGCTTTTTAAATTATATAGATACTTTTTTTTCATCCTATAAGTTAGGCACTTTTACGCTACCACCAACCCAGCAGTTAAATGTAACTGTTTTACCAGCCATTCCTGAGCTAAAGATCATTTCTTTAGATGGGGCTTTAGACATATAGCTATTTACAGCTTGGCTAGACCTACCACTTAATGATGGATCTACTCTACCCGCTTGACGAGCTACATCAGCAGCTTTCCAATAGATAGCACGCTTTTCAAAAGCTGTTGTTCCACAATCGTTAGCACTATTTGCATATAAGGTTGCGATTAATAAATACGCTTTACCGTTAGATGGATTCGCATCAATAGCCTTTTGAGCATAACTTCTTGCTGAAGACTTGCTACTTCTTGAATAAATAGTAGCCACTTTATATAATAAATCTGATTTTCTATATTTATCAGACTCTAAATCTACTGCTTTATTAAAGTCCGCTACTGCAGAACTAGTGCTTCCAGATTTCATTTTCAAAAGCCCTAAGTATACATATAAATCTGCTGTTGGCTCAATAGCTAATTGTGCATCAATTAACTTTTTAAACATTGGATCATCAGTACACTCTTTGTTATACATTCTGTTCACCGCTCTTTTAATCCAAGTGATGTCACTCTTCTTATCCTCAAAACTCTTTTCATATAAAGGTATTAAGTTAGAACATTCGGCTAAGGCTCCTAATTTACCATCAATACTCCCTTCTATTTTACCATAGTTTTCTGAGTTTTGTGTAGCTGCAGCTAAAATTCTTTTTTCTTTAGAAGTAATTGTACCTGCATCTTCTTTAGGCAATAACTGCTCTATTCTATCTGTTAATTTTTTATTTTCTACCCCAATTTGATCGATAACATTATCATAGGTATCAAAAACTTCTTGCAAATCTTTTGAACCTGCATTATGCAAATCTACCAATAATGAAAAATAAAGGTACAATGCCTTAGGGTTACTAAAGTTTGCTTTGTCCTCCGTAAATGCCTGATGTAAAATGTCATAAATTTCCTGATCAGATCCAGCTTTTTCATCATACATTAATAAAGCTTTATCTATCAAAACATCCGCTAAATCGAAATTTGCAGGGAAAGTTTTTCTACTTGCGTCATATAGACCCATCAAATCTTTCATGAAAGCAGCTTTATCCGCACCTGAAGCTTTTTCGATTTTATATTTTAATATTCTTTCTCCGTAAATAAAATTAGCTTTATTTAAAGCAGGACAATTAGCGTAAACCATTTTCCATGGTGTGTAGGCTGCTTCGTAATTCTTAACTTTTACGTGCTCAGAATATATGGATAAGTTTGTAGTACACTCTGGGTTATTTTGAGCCGTCATTGTACCCAAAAAACCAACAAGGGCAATTGCTACGATGTAAAGTTTCTTTTTCATGATCTAGTATTTAATGGTTAATTAATTTTTCTTTTGTAGAACCACTTATCATTCAAAGATAATCCTACATTTATTTTAAAATAATTTTCTTTTATTAAATTGGCCTCAATTGTTCCTCTCTTTCCAATTTCAAAACCGATGTTCAGATTTGAAACACTTCGACCCAATGGTAGTCCTGTTCCAAAAGTTATGCCAAAATCATTTATATCTTGATTATTAATTACCATACCTGTATTAGCCAACCTTACTCCAGCCCTATATACTATTCTCTTAAAATAACTCGTAAACGACGCATATTCAGGTATATAATACCCGCCAATAGCAATTTTTAAGGCGTCATTATATTCTAAATTATCAACTTTAAAAAAATCATTTTTATAATCGCCCAAAGCTTGAAAACTATATTCTGCTCCTAAAAACCACTTTAAATTTTCGCCTATCCCCAAACCTAAGGTTGTTGTTGTAGGCACTCTAACATCTGTAAATTTTCGCCCTTGAGCATCTAAATTTACCGCTACTACCTCAATTTCCTGACCATTTACTCTAGAAAAAGAACCAATCGATTGAGAATTCTCAGAATTTAAATTCAATTGTGTATCCAAACCAACTGAAGTATACAATGTATATTTATCTGTGATTTTCGGAGTGTAATTTAATGAATAATTAAAATCATAGCCTTGAATTTGCGATTCTCTTTTATCTAAAGTTCCAAATTGAACATCAGAAGAAGTCTGTACTCTTCTGTTATTTATCGTTCCAAAATTATAATTAACCGTAGCCCCTATACTTATATCCTTAGCTATTTGATATCCCAAAGAAAAATAAACCCTGTTTAATCCTCCATCACCAGAATATTCATTGATCAATGTCGATTCATCTGGGTTAGTTATAGTAGATTGCAAATTATATCCAACAGAAGTATAGGGCATCAAACCAAAACCTACAGCCATACGTTCACTCAGAGGAACTCCAATTGCCAAATAGTCTAGATTGGTAATCGAAGTACTTTCTTTAGCATCTGCACTTTTTAAAACTATACGTTTTTGCGATATCCCTGCCGCGTAGGTCGTAAGCCTCAATTTACTATAAGCCGCTGGGTTTTTTAGATTTATATGTATACTATCACCATACATACTAATACCACCCATCATTTGATTATCAACTGTACCAGCAGTTCTTATATCACCTAAACCAAAATAAGAATAAGGAGAAGCTGTCCCATTCTGAGCACTCAAACCCCATGAGGCGAAACACGCTATTGCAACTATGAATTTTTTGATCATCTACTATTTATTGTATTCCAGCAAGTAATTTAACCCTTCGAGGAGAAATTTTGGATTGGCAAATATGGTATTTTTTGTTCGTTTTGACAAGAATAGCGCATCACCTCCTGTTAAAATAACTGTTAAATCTTTAAATCGTTCATTATATTGGTTGATTACTCCATTAATTTCTGTAGAAATACCATTCACAACACCGCTATGAATACTGGTATTTGTTGAATTTCCAATAAAATCAATAATCTCTGTTGCACTCAGCAAAGGCAGTTTTGAAGTTTGTTGATGAAGTGCTTTATAACGCATTGCTAAACCAGGAGAAATAGCTCCTCCTAAATACTCCCCATAATCATTCACCATATCATAAGTAATACATGTACCAGCATCTATTATAAGAGTATTCCCATTTGGGTTTTGATAAAAAGCTGCTGTTGCCAAAGCAATGCGATCTACGCCAAGTGTCTCTGGAGTAGCATATGAGTTTTTAAAAGGTGTTTTTGTTTTATAACTCACTTGATGCACTTTACAAAAAAGTGTAATCACGGCAATATCTTTTTTATCTAAAGTACCAACTGATGAAACGATAGCGTTGCTGATGCTAGAAAACTTTTTAAAAATAGATTTTATGCGCACCATAAACTGAGATATTTCAAATTGCTCATGAAACAATTCTTTATTTTCTCTAAAAACCGAAATTTTTATTAGGCTATTACCTGCGTCTATTACTAGGTTCATACTGCAAAGTTGCAAAATTGTAAAAAAACAATTCGCTTTTTTTTCATTTTTGTTTGGAAATCATAAAATTGAAATTATATTTGCACCCGCTAAACGGCTTTGGTGCCTTAGCTCAGTTGGTAGAGCAATGGACTGAAAATCCATGTGTCCCTGGTTCGATTCCTGGAGGCACCACATTAAAAACCCGAACAGAAATGTTCGGGTTTTTTTGTTATGCACCTTAATATCAAGCAAGTCTACCAAACGCTTTTTATGTTATTAAGAGTTACCGTATCAAAACTAATTGGATTTTCTGATTCATTCTCAAAACATAAATAAACATTCTAAAACTTTTTTTTGAAATCATACTTCCTATTTTTATGGTCAATCAAAAATACTTATATATAAATTATTTAATAAAGTTGATGTGTTTGAATTCAATAGCTGTAATTGGTATCTTTGTTAGAAACACTAAATTTTCTAATGAAAAATGTTTTTTTTTCTTCTTTGTTACTTCTCATTACTAATTCTGTATTTGGGCAACGATCTATTGAAAAAACCTTAGAAAAACTCAATAAAAAAAGCATCCCTTATATTACTGTAGAGGATTTAAGTGCTAAAATTAATGTAACAATTTTAGACACAAGAAAGAAGGAAGAGTATGATATCAGCCATCTTCAAAATGCTATTTGGGTAGGTTACAAAAAATTCAATATTGACTCTTTGCCCATACAAAATAAAAAAACTAATATTATTGTTTACTGCTCCATAGGAGTTCGCTCTGAGGACATTGGCGAAAAATTATTAGCGAATGGTTTTACAAATGTTGAAAATTTATATGGAGGCATTTTTAAGTGGATAGAAAAAGAGTACCCCGTTTTTGACAATAATAATCAATCCACCAATAGAGTTCATATATTTAGTAAGTATTGGGGAGAATTATTAACCAAAGGCGAAAAAGTACTTCACTAAAAAAATTATTCCTCGTGCAAGCAAAAAATCTACTATTAATTTTTACCAGAAACCCAGAGCTCGGAAAGTGTAAAACTAGGCTAGCGGCTACTGTGGGTAATAAAAGTGCTTTAGCCATATACAAATTTCTTTTAAACCATACGGTAAGCATTACAAAGAACCTAAGCCTTACCAAGCAAGTATACTATTCTGAAGTTATTTGGGAAAACGATGTATGGGATACTACTCACTATCAAAAAAAAATACAAAAAGGTGCTGACCTAGGTGTTCGAATGGAAAATGCTTTCAAGGAAGGGTTTGATTCAGGTTTTGAAAAAGTAATTATTATTGGCAGCGATATGTTTGATCTTAACCAAAACGACTTAGAAAATGCATTTTTACAATTAAATAATTCAGAGGTTGTTATTGGACCAGCTGATGATGGAGGCTATTATTTACTGGGCATGAAATCTATTGAACCTGATATTTTTAGAAATAAAAAATGGGGCACCTCGACCGTATTAAAAGACACACTAAGCAATTTAAATCATAAAAAAATAACACTACTAGACTCAAGAAATGATGTAGATTTATATGAAGATATTAAAGACATTTCTGAGTTTCAGCCATTTTTAAAACAACATAATAATGACACATAAACAGTTAGAAGAATCTACAAATTATTTAAAAAGTAAAGGATTTGACAATCCTGAATTAGGAATTGTTTTAGGCACTGGTCTTGGGCAATTAGCAAATGAAATAAAGAACCCGATTGAAGTACACTATAACCATATTCCCTTTTTTCCATTAGCTACGGTTGAATTTCATTTGGGCAAACTTATATATGGAACTTTTGAAAATAAAAAAGTAGTAGTAATGCAAGGTCGATTTCATGTTTATGAAGGTTATGATCTAATGGATGTTACCTACCCAATTAGAGTTATGCACGCCCTTGGCATTAAAAATTTACTTATTTCAAATGCTTCTGGAGCTATAAATTTAAACCTGAAAAAAGGAGATATGATGTTGATTGAAGATCATATTAATCTTCAAGGTGGTTCTCCCCTAGCATTTAAAAATGTAGGTGAATTTGGCACTCGATTCACAGATATGAGTGCACCCTATGATTCTACTATGCGAGAAAAATTATTAGCCATTGCCAAAAAGGAAAATATATCACTTAAAGAAGGCATTTATGCATCTGTTGTTGGACCTCAATTAGAAACTAGAGCAGAGTATAGAATGTTGAAAATTTTAGGCGCAGATGCCGTAGGTATGAGTACCGTTCCTGAGGTTATTGTAGCCAACCATCTCAACCTGCCGGTTGTTGCTATTTCTGTTCTAACAGATGAATGTGACCCTACTAATTTAAAACCCGTAGACATACAAGAAATCATTGCAATAGCAGAGAAAACAGAGCCTAAAATGGTTCGCTTATTTAAAGAATTATCGAAACAACTATGAGCTATTTAAACGCAACAAATAATTTATATAAAGAGGCTGCACTTACTCCTGATGTAGGGTTGTGTTGTACAACTAATCCTATTTGGCAATTTCCAGGTCTATCTATTCCTAAAATCATGCAAGAGATGAACTACGGATGTGGTAGTACTGTTTCTGCGCAAGATTTAACGAACAATCCTAAAATACTTTATGTTGGTGTTGGAGGCGGTATGGAACTGTTACAATTCTCTTATTTTTCAAGACAAAAAGGAGGTGTCACAGGCATTGACGTGATAGATGAAATGCTGGAAGCATCCCGAAAAAATTTCAAAATTGCCGAAAAAGAAAATGAGTGGTTCAAAAGTGAATTCGTAGACCTAAAAAAAGGGGATGCTTTAAACCTACCGATAGAAGATAATAGTATCGATATCGCTGCTCAAAATTGTCTTTTTAATATTTTTAAGATAGACGACCTAAAAAAGGCTGTTTCTGAAATGTATCGCATTTTAAAACCACATGGTCGATTAGTAATGAGTGATCCTACATGTGAACAACCAATGAACGAAAAATTGAGGAATGATGATCGTTTAAGAGCATTGTGTCTTAGTGGTAGCATTCCGATTAAAGACTATATTAACGTCCTTACTGATGCAGGATTTGGGACCATAGAAATTAGAGCGAGAAAATCATACCGTGTATTGTCACCAAACCACTATCCAACAGATGAATTAATTTTTATAGAATCGATTGAAATTGCGGCCATCAAAGACCCCATGCCCTCAGATGGACCATGTATTTTTACAGGTAAAACTGCAATCTATTATGGTGACGAACCTTATTTTGACGATCAAAAAGGTCATGTTTTAATGCAAAATCAGCCTATTGCAGTTTGTGATAAAACGGCAGCCACATTAGCAAATGAAAATCAAGAAATTCACATAAGCGAGAGTACATGGCATTATAATGGCGGTGGGTGTTGTTAAACAAATATTAGATTGCTTTTGTAAGGTTAATCACAAACAGCTACTAAATACCAAATAGATAGTTATTATGAAGGTATTTTGTTTTTTACTACTATCATTTTTCTCGGTTGACTTAAATCTCACTGAAAATAATAACACTAATATCCTGAGTAAGCCGGAGCATATAGCATGGAACAACCTATTACAGAAACATGTAGATCAAGAAGGAAATGTTAACTATACTGCTTTTCAGAAAGATGTTAAATCATTAGAAAGCTATTTAGATGTATTAGCCCTGAATTCACCACGTGATAATTGGTCGAGACAAGAAAAGTTGGCCTATTATATCAATCTTTACAATGCCGCTACCGTAAAATTAATTTTAGATAATTACCCCACAGAAAGTATCAAAGACATTCGAAACCCTTGGGATAAAGAATGGGTTAAAATTGGAGCGAAAACTTATTCTTTAGGACAAATAGAACATAAAATTCTTCGCAAAATGTCTGAACCTCGAATTCATTTTGCTATTAATTGTGCTTCGTATTCTTGCCCTAAGTTATTAAATGAAGCATATACCTCAGCTAATCTTGAAACACAACTTAGAAAAGCTACGTTTGACTTTATTAATGATCCCAAGCGAAATAAAATTACAATAGATAAACTTCAATTATCTCATATATTTAAATGGTATAAGAGTGACTTTACTGAAAACGCTTCTCTTATAGATTACATAGCGCCTTATACTAAAATTAAGATGAAACCAAATGCAAAAATCAATTATCTTGAATACAATTGGAATTTGAATGAAATTAAGTAAGCCTATTAGCATCATTATCCCCGTCTTGAATGAAGCAAAATGTATTGCTGGGATGTTATCTTATCTTAAAGATAATAGCAATAACAATAACATTCTTGAAATAATTATTGTAGATGGCGGCAGCACAGACGATACAATAAATATTGCTTTAAGTTATGGTGTATCCGTAATTTCATCACCAAAGGGAAGAGCCAAACAATTAAATAATGGTGCAAAACATGCCAAAGGTAAGATTCTTTACTTTTTACATGCAGATACTTTCCCTCCGAAAAATTTTGATGAAAGTATTATTGACACTGTTAACAAAGGAAACAATGTTGGGTGTTTTCAAATGAAATTTGACAGTAATAGTCGTTTTCTTAGTTTTTTTGCTTGGTTTAGTAGAGTAAACCACACGCTTTGCAGAGGTGGAGATCAGACCCTCTTTATTACTAAAGATTTTTTCGTTAAAACCAATGGTTATAATGAAAATTATACCATTTATGAAGACAATGAATTTATTGGAAGAGTATATAAAATGACGCATTTTAAAATACTTCCTTTTCATGTAAAAACATCCGCAAGAAGATATGAGGAGCGAGGGGAAATAATCCTACAATATCATTTTGGTATCATACATTTAAAAAATTATTTGGGTGCAGGTCCTGAAAAATTGTATGATTACTACAAACGAAAAATTGCAATTTAAAAACCTACTTTTCATAATCTAATAGTACCCCTTCACTAATCCATTTTGCAAGTGCTTGTCTATTATCTGGATCTAAAATACGACGTTGATCTTTTTCATTGGTAATATTTCCAATTTCTATAAAGGTCATCGCAGGGTGTGTTTTTCGTACTAAATAAAGTGAGGTTCTGTCCTCAAAAGTTCCTGAATAATTTCTATTCGGCTGGTACTTTTTATATTTAGATTCAAACGTTTTATGTATACTCTCAGCTAATTTTTTTCCATTAGTACTTTTTTCATGATGATAAAAGAAAACATCTATATTTTGCCCCTTGCTTCTACTATCTACATGAGTAACTATTAAACGCTGATACTTCCCTTTATTTTCTTGATATAATTTATTAACTGCATCTACTCGCTGTTTAAGTCTTGCTACTTGGCTCAACGGAATTTCTTCATTAGGATAAACTACTTCATCTCTATCCATCTCTAAAATACGATCATCGCGTATACCATCATCTGGATCTCGCACGATCACATAAACCATTGCTCCATGCGCTAATAACTCTCTCGCTAGTCTTAAAGTTACATCGTAAGCATATTCGTCTTCAGAAATAGCAACACCAGCATAAGTTGTCATTGCCCCTGGATCTGGACCTCCATGACCAGAAATTAAATAATAAACCGCCCCTTCCAATTTTGCACTTTGAGCTTCAACTTGGGCATATTTTTTTCCAAAAATTTCGTAAGAAAGTCCCTTTACAGGTTTAATTGTCGTTTCTATTTTTGGATTGTCCTCAGGCGATATAGTTGGTATTAGATAAGATCTTCCTTCGAACAAATGAACACTATCTCTTAAATTATGAATATTTAAAGAAATGAATTCGTCATATATCTCATAGGGGTCCGCACCTTGTTTCCTTAGTAATGAAAGAATCCCATCGCCTTTTTCTGCAATAGCAAATTGCGTAGAATTCTGACCATTACTAGTTGAAATTGTTATAACTAGGATAACAAAGAGTGATGTTTTTTTTAAAGGTGCGAAGTGCATTATTATGTTACTATTCGATTTTTATTATTTTCGATTTAAAGAAAAAACTTAGGGAAATTAATTTTCATCCTCTATGATAAGATTAGAGTAATCAATTTGTATACCAGTTGTTAGTACATCTACAAATTTATTTTTATCACTATCTGCAATCCTTTTATTTGTTGTTTTCTTATTTATGTCTTCGACTTTAATATAAGACATTGTTGGAAGTACATTATTTGCCAAATACAAATTGGTTTTATCTACAAAAAAACCACCTTTTTCATTTGCTGGTTTTAACTTGATATTTTTTTCTTTAAAAATACGTTCAATACTATTTGCAAATCTTTTTCCATCTTCACTGTTTTCGTGATGTGCCACTGAAACCATAATAGTTTTACCAAAATCTCCATTGTCAACATCAAGAACTAATAAGCGTTGATATTTTTCACGATATTTTAGATACCGTTGATTAATAGCAGCCACATAATCTCCAAGATTTTGATTCTTCTGTTTATCGTATTCAAATAAAAATACACGTGCTCCTTGTTCTAAAAGTTCTTTTGCCATACCCATAGCAAGATCCTTCCTAACCCCTATAGGTGCCTTTAAAAGTTGTAAGTCATCCGAATTAAATTTATCAAAAAGTAAATAATAGACCGTATTTTTAAGTGTACTATCTTTTTTACTTAATGATTTAAATCTCGTATCAAAAATGGGATTCTCTGTGTTTTCAGAAAGACTTATGATTCTTCCCATATTGCTATAGGAGTTTTCTCCATTCGGAATTATATAGGTTTCACCTAATTTAAGCAAGCTACCGTTACTTATTTGATCTTTATTTAAATCAAGAAATTTCTGGTAAAACGTTTTAATATCTAAGCCTTCTCTACGTAAAACTGAAATTATACCATCACCCTTTTGTGCAATAAAAGTCTGTATAGAATCTTGAGAAGAAGCACTATTTATGATTACAAATAATCCAAAAATTAAGCTGGCAATTTTTTTATGAAGCATACTCGTGTTCTTTTAACAAATATTATCAAAATACTATCTAATTCCAAATACAGCCTGATTATAAATCAGACCTTCTATCCTAGAGTATTCAATCAACGCAAGAAAACCTCAATACTCTTTTATTATATACATCAAATTATTTTCTAGGGATAAATTTAATCCATAAGCATCTATTATACCATGTTCGAATACATAAATTCAAACTTAAAATTACTTAAACGTTAGGTAAAGTTCTTTTATAGTTTCTTGTGCTGGCTTGTTTTGGGGTGTAAATCTATTATCAGCATCACCTCCTGATTGTTTGTGATCTATAAACCATTTCCAAACATATCCACCAGCAAACCAATCTTCTTTCCAAAACTCTTCAATAATTACCTTTGTTGCATTTACCTGAGCCACTAAGTTTACCTTTTCATCATTTCTATCTACTAACCAAGGTTTTTTGGCAGTGTAATCCATACTTCTATAACCATATTCAGTAAATAAAACAGATTTATTTTTTTCCTTTGAGAACTTCCCAATAGCGTCTTTCCATTTTCTCCAGCCTAATTTTAGATTATCTATGGATGGAGATTTTTCATCAGAAAGGGGAAAATATGCATCAATCCCTATATAATCTAAATTGTTCCAGAAAGTAGTTTTTGGAAATTCATCCCAATTTGCAGCATAGGTAATTTTTCCCTTATAGATGAATCTAATCTCATTTATTAATTTTTTCCAGTAAGCGGGCCTATTTTCTACAAATTGCTCCAATTCAGTGCCAATACAAAATATTTCTGTTTTAGTTTCTTCAGCTAATTTTGCATAAGCTAGTATAAACTGGCTGTAAGAATTTTCTAAAATTTTCCATTCGTCCTCTGTGTTCATTTTTAGATTGCCAGTAAATTCTCCACGGCTAATCCAAATTTGAGGTTTCAGTAATACAGCAACTCCATTTTCATGCAAAATACCGATATATTGTTTTGCTCCTTTTTTTGTTTCTCCAAACCACTGCCGCTCTGTATCATAAATAACTTCTGGAGAATTTACATTTCTAATAAAACCAAATGGCATTACCGCAGCATGATTGGCATTTAACTGCAAAACTTCTTCTACATGTTCTTGCGCAACCTCCATTCGTGAAGCAACAAAACTCACTCCATTTATTTTCTTTTGCCCTTGGCTTACGCACGAAAATTCTATAAGACATAATAAGAATAATCCTATTTTTTTCATTCTTAGCAGTTTATGTATCAAAAATAAGATTTTAATACTATACTTTTAATAAATACTACATAGTCTTTTGCTATTTATTTTCAACAAACTATAAGTAAAACATCTAAATCTCAACTATCTTTAAGAACAAACACTTTCTAACTTGAATACTTGCTATCTGGCCTTTATTTAGGCCTTTTATAAATAACGTTTAAATAACGAATCCTAAAAAAATAATTTTTTAAGTTAAGGTCTTGCATTTATATACGACCTAAAGTAAAACTTCCAACAAAACCAAAATGGAGCACATTGTCATTATCGGAAATGGTATAGCAGGAATTACTGCAGCCAGACATATTAGAAAATTATCTGATAATAAAATTACCGTTATCTCTGCGGAAAGTGACTATTTCTTTTCAAGAACAGCATTAATGTATGTGTATATGGGGCATATGAAATTTGAACATACGCAACCCTATGAAAACTGGTTTTGGAAAAAAAACAGAATAGATTTAATAAAAGGGTTTGTAGAACATATTGACCACAAAAATAAAACACTACAAATAAAAGAATCTAACACTATAAGTTATGATAAGCTTATAATTGCCACTGGATCAAAACCTAATAAATTTGGATGGCCTGGCCAAGATTTGGATGGTGTTCAAGGCTTATATACAAAGCAAGATTTAGAGACACTTGAATGCAACGCGCCTAATGCAGAAGTTTGCAAAAGAGCTGTAATCGTTGGAGGCGGACTTATTGGTATTGAAATGGCCGAAATGCTACGAAGTAGAAAAATACCAATTACTTTTCTTGTTCGAGAAAAAAGTTTCTGGAATGGTGTACTCCCAAAAGGAGAGTCGCAAATGATTAATGAACATATTCTTGAACACCATATAGATTTACGCTTAGATACTAATCTAGAAGAAATAATTGCAGATGAAAATGGTCGTACTATTGCTGTAAAAACAGACAAAGGCGATCGTATTGAATGCTCTGTTGTGGGTCTTACCGCTGGAGTAACTCCCAATATCGATTTTTTGAAAGATTCTGGTATTGATTTAGGAAAAGGCGTGAAAGTTAATCGCCTTTTAGAAACAAATATAAAAGACATTTATGCCATTGGAGATTGTGCAGAACAACACGAAGGTATTGAACAAAGAAGGCCTATCGAGGCTGTCTGGTATACAGGTAGAATGATGGGAGAAACACTCGCTCAAACTATTTGTGGTAATCCTACAATATATAATCCTGGTCATTGGTTTAACTCTGCGAAATTTCTAGATATAGAATACCAAACCTACGGATGGGTATTTAGTGAACGAAATAGTAAAGATTATGAACGGCATTTTCACTGGCGTCATGCCAAAGAAAATATCTGCATTACCGTTGCTTTTCATAAGGACTCTAATGAATTTTTAGGCATCAACACTTTTGGAATACGAATGCGGCACGAAATTTTTAATCGTTGGCTTACGGAGAAAAAAACAGTGAATTATGTAATTGAATATTTAAAAGATGCCAATTTTGACCCTGAATTTTATAAAGCGTATGAAAATGAAATTGTTTCAAAATTTAATTTAGAATTTGGAACAAGTATTAATCCTAAAAAGAAAAGTTGGAAACGAATTTTCAGTAAAGCGTAATAACTACAGGAAAAAATTATGAAAACAATTCAAAATATTGGCTTAGTAGTCTTCTTAATTGGCCTGGCAACATTCACTGCATTACCTTTATTAGGAACTTTTAAACTAGACCAAGCAACATTTGATCAAATTATTTCTGAAAAGAAAATTAAAAGCGACGTATTTATTCAAGACATTCAAGAGAATGTTATTGGAAAAGAATTTAGTGGTATGCAAGCCTTATCACCAAAAGTGGGCATAGCTTTAAAAAACGCTAATGAAACCCATACTAAAAATAAGGAATACGCCAAGAAAATATATGCAAGTTCTAGTGATATGGCTGCCCTAATTGGCAAAAGATCCGGAATAGGTTATATGGTAAATCACAAAGGCATTATGTGGTTTCTTACCTTCGGATTAGGAATCATTGGAGCATTAATGTTCATACTGCCAAATGTTCTTTTATTAGGCAAAAAAGGCATTAAGAATGATGGCATTTATCATGCCAGTGCCACAAACAGAGGTTGGATTGCTTGGATGGTATTTATATTCTTGGTATCGTTCTACCTAGTTCTGTATTTCGCATCAGAATACGCCGTAAACTGGACATTTTCATTAGACCCTATAAGCGAAAGTTTAAGTGGCAATCCTGCTGGCCATTGGTTTGTATATGGCTTTATGTATTGCACGGTAATGAGCGTAATGGCTGTTAGAATGTATATTAAATATCGTCATAATATATACCAGATAGTCCGTACCACCTCTGTCCTGTTTTTTCAAATTGTCTTTGCATTTCTGATTCCTGAAATAATGACTCGTTTGCAAATGCCCTATTATGATTTTAAAAATGCCTTTCCATTAGATTATGATTTCTTTTTTCAATGGAATTTAAAATCGCTTTTAAATAGCGGAGGCATTGGCTTATTCATTTTAATTTGGGGTATCGCCTTAACCTTAGTTGTTGTTCCTGTAATGGTCTATTTTTTTGGAAAAAGATGGTATTGTTCATGGGTTTGCGGGTGTGGTGGTTTAGCAGAAACCTTAGGAGACCCTTATCGACAACACTCTAGTAAATCTCTTTTTTCATGGAAAGTAGAACGTTGGTTAATACATGGTGTATTAGTTTTTGCTGTTACTATGACGATAATAACCTTAATTAGTTTCTTCACAGAATCAAGCACCGTTTTAGGAATAAAAACCCAAAGCATTCAAAATTCATACAGCCTTTTAATAGGGTCTATTTTTGCAGGGGTTATCGGAACTGGTTTTTATCCAATTTTCGGAAATCGTGTTTGGTGTAGATTTGGATGTCCATTAGCTGCGTATTTAGGCTTTGTACAACGTTTCAAATCTCGTTTTAGAATTACCACTAATGGTGGACAATGCATATCTTGTGGCAATTGTTCCACCTATTGTGAACAAGGTATCGATGTGAGAGCCTACGCTCAAAAAGGAGAAAATATTGTGCGATCCAGTTGTGTTGGCTGCGGTATTTGCTCTGCCGTTTGTCCGCGGGGTGTGCTAAAACTTGAAAACGGACCATTGGAAGGGCGAATAAATCCAACGGAAATTTTACTAGGTAATGATGTTGATTTAATGGAATTAGTAAATAAAAAATAATTACCCTTAAAATGCTAAAATAAGATAATTCCAAATCTAGAAAAAGTAGAAAGAATGCGAAAGAGCTATTTTGTTTTAGTAGTTTTGACCCAATAAATAAATCATCTGAACAAAAATAATGACAGACATTAAAGTTATTATTCCAGCATATAATGAAGCTGATTCTATTGCTCATGTTATCAAAGAGATCCCTGATACGGTATCCGAAATTATAGTTGTCAACAATAATTCTTCAGATCATACGGTAGAAAATGCACAAAATGCAGGAGCAACTGTATTAACAGAAAACCGAAAAGGATATGGTTATGCATGTCTTCATGGATTAAATTATATTTCCAAACAATCTAAAACACCTGATATTATCGTATTTATCGATGGAGACTATTCTGATTATCCAGAAGAACTCTCTAAAATTGTTGCTCCAATACTAAATGATGATATAGATTTCGTTGTGGGCTCTAGGGTTGAAAACCTAAGAGAAGAAGGTTCTATGACGCCACAACAAATATTTGGAAATTGGTTGGCAACATTTTTAATGAAACTATTTTTTAGCGCAAATTTCACAGATCTTGGCCCCTTTAGAGCGATTAAATATGATAAATTAATGGCATTAAATATGGAAGATAAGACCTATGGTTGGACTGTTGAAATGCAATTAAAAGTATTAAAAAATAAATTTACATATACCGAAGTACCAGTACGTTATAAAAAAAGAATTGGTATATCAAAAGTGTCAGGTACAGTAAAAGGTAGTATATTTGCAGGCATTAAAATCTTAAGTTGGATTTTTAAATACAGTATTAAATAAAATGGCATTAACAATTTCGTACATCATCATAGCTATTTATACGATAGCCTTATTATTAATTTTCTTTTACAGCCTTGCACAGTTGAACCTCTTGGTCAATTATTTAGGATATAAAAGAAGAAATCAGACTGCTCCAAAGTTTAATCTTTTGGATCCAAAAGAAATTCCTTATGTGACCATTCAACTTCCTGTTTATAATGAGGAGTATGTTATGGACCGTTTGCTTGAAAATATTGCCAAAATTGAATATCCAAAAAGCAAATTAGAGATACAGGTTTTAGATGATTCTACAGACGAATCTGTTTTAGATACTGCAAAACATATTAAAATTCTACAAGATCAAGGATTAGACATTACGCATATCCGAAGAGAAAACAGACAGGGTTATAAGGCTGGTGCCTTAAAAGAAGGGTTGGAAATTGCAAAAGGAGAATTTATAGCCATTTTTGATGCCGATTTTTTACCTGCACCAGATTGGTTAAAGAAAACAGTTATTTATTTTAAAGATAAAGAAATTGGAGTTGTGCAAACTCGTTGGGGGCACATCAATAGAGATTATTCTGTTTTAACACGTATACAAGCCTTTGCTTTAGATGCTCACTTTACCTTGGAACAAGTTGGTAGAAATGCAAAAGGACATTTCATTAATTTTAACGGTACTGCTGGTATTTGGCGTAAAGAGTGCATCATAGACGCGGGTAACTGGGAAGGTGATACTTTAACTGAAGATTTGGATTTAAGTTACAGAGCACAATTAAAAAATTGGAAATTCAAATATTTAGAAGATGTTGAAACTCCTGCTGAGCTTCCTGTTGTAATAAGTGCTGCCCGTTCGCAACAATTTAGATGGAATAAAGGTGGGGCGGAGAATTTTAGAAAAACAGTAGTGAACGTAGTTACTGCAAAAAACATATCCTTTAAAACAAAATTTCATGGAGTAATGCATTTACTGAATAGCTCTATGTTCTTATGCGTTTTTATTGTTGCTGTTTTAAGTATTCCAATGTTATACATTAAAAATAGTTACGGACATTTAGGATGGATTTTTGAAGTAACAAGTTTCTTTATTGTAAGTACCATCATATTATTTGTATGTTATTGGTTTACCTATAAAAGTATTCAGGGTAGTAGTTTTGATAATTTTATAGATTATATAAAAATATTCTTTACCTTTTTCTCTGTTGCTCTTGGATTCTCACTACATAACTCTATTGCTGTTCTTGAAGGACATATGGGGAAAAGAAGTGAATTCGTAAGAACTCCAAAATTTAATTTAAGCAATATAAAAGATAGTTGGAAAGGCAATAAATATTTGGCCACAAAACTTTCTCCAAATATGATTTTAGAGGCCGCATTAATGATCTATTTCTTATTCGGTATGTACAGCGCAATTCCATTGAATGACTTTGGTTTATTCCCATTCCATTTTATGTTATTTCTGGGCTTCGGATTTGTATTTTTTAAATCACTTACAGCAAGAGCATAAGGATGCTATCGTATTGGAAACTTCATAAAGTTCCAATTCTAATGATGCTATTAAGTGGTGTCTTTTACTATATTCTAGCATATCATTTTCAACGAACAGAATTCACAAAGCTAGTAGTCCTATTCTTAGGGCTATTAGCTTTGTGCTATAAACTAATTCAGTTTGAGAAATGGAACTTCAAGTTTCTACTTTTTGCTGGCATTATTTTCAGGCTTATTTTTTTGATGACCCTTCCCAATTTTTCACAAGATTTTTATCGCTTTATCTGGGATGGTGAGTTGGTGAGTAATTTTATTAATCCGTATTTAAAAACACCCAACGAATTAATAAATCAACCAGGCTTAGTAATCAATAATGCTAAGGAACTACACACGGGTATGGGAGAATTAAGTCCCAAATACCATAGCAATTACCCGCCTCTAAACCAAATTATTTTTGCGATTGCATCAATTCTTAGTGGGAAAAGTATTTTAGGCTCAGTAATTGTTCTTCGCGTATCTATTCTATGGGCTGATATAGGTATTGTTTATTTCGGACGAAAACTATTAAAAAACCTCAACCGCTCTACGCACCTAATTTTTTGGTATTTTCTTAATCCATTAATAATTGTAGAACTTACTGGAAACCTTCATTTTGAAGGTGTAATGCTCTTTTTCTTTGTGTGGGCATTATACCTATTATCAAAAAATAATTGGAAATTGGCAGGGGTCATTTACGCATTATCCATTTCAATAAAATTGATCCCTTTATTATTCCTGCCTCTATTTTTCAAATACTTCGGATTAAAAAAAAGCATTTTATTCTATTGCATTGTAGGTAGTATTTCGCTTTTACTATTGGCACCTTTTTATGCTCCTGAATTCATCTCGAATTATTCTGATACTGTAGGTCTTTGGTTTTCAAATTTTGAATTCAATTCCAGTATTTATAATGTAGTTAAAAAAATTAGTGTAATTTATTTTGAAACCAAACCTTGGGAGCTCATAAAATCATACGGGAAAATAACACCTTATATCATAATAGGCACTGTCGTACTATTTACATTCTTAAGAAAAAACCAAAAGCTTTCTACCTTAATTAGCTCTATGCTTTGGATACTATCTATTTATTATTTTATGGCTGCTACAGTACACCCTTGGTATATTGTTTTTTTAGTGCTGCTAACTATTTTTACAGACTATAGATATTCAATATTATGGTCTGGAGTTGTGGTCTTAAGCTATTGGGCTTATGGAAATCCTAATTATATAGAACATTTAGGGATTTTGGCTATTGAATATATTTCAGTATTTGCTTTCATGGGTTATGAAATTAGCACACAACGTAACAAAAAATAGGTTTTTTGTAAAAATTACACCACAAGCATTGGAGAGTCAATTTTATTTGTACTTTTGATTCTATAATGAACAACAATAATTACATACTTTCTTTAGACAGGTCATTCGCACCTGCTCGTTCATTTACACCTACACGTCGTCGCCCGTAAGGGTGTGTCATATTATGGAAATAGGTGAGTCCATTTCCGCAAAAAACAAAACAATCTTTCTATTAATTTTTATTCTTAAACACAATTGGCAATGGAAATAATTATTGCTAACGAATCACATTTTAAATACGCTGAAATCATTTGTGATACTATTGCCGAATCTGCGAAAGTTAGAGGCACAGGTATTGCGAAAAGAACGCCAGAATATATCTGCAAAAAACTATCAAATGGTAACGCAGTTATAGCCCTAGACGAAGGCATTTTCGCAGGTTTTTGCTATATAGAAATATGGGGCCATGAAAAATTTGTTGCTAACTCTGGCCTTATTGTTCATCCTGATTTTAGAGATAGAGGGCTTGCGAAAAAAATAAAACAAAGAGTATTCGATTTATCACGAGAGAAATTTCCTGATGCTAAAATATTCGGTATCACCACAGGTTTAGCCGTAATGAAAATTAATTACGAACTCGGCTATAAACCAACTACTTTCTCTGAACTTACTGATGATCCAGAATTCTGGAAAGGATGTCAAACCTGCAAAAACTTTGATATTCTAACACGTACGGAACGTAAAATGTGTTTGTGCACAGGAATGCTTTTTGACCCAGTAGCTCAAAGTAAAAAGAAAGAAACCGAAGTAGAAAAAGAAAAATTGAATACAAAAGCTTTTAAACGATTAAAAAGCATAAAAGAGAGCCTTTTCCTAAAAAAGAAAGAAAAATGAAAAAATTAGTTTTAGCCTATAGCGGTGGATTAGACACATCATACTGCGCAAAATATTTATCAAAAGATCAAGGATTTGAAGTTCATGCGGTAAGCGTAAACACCGGTGGATTCTCGAAAGAAGAAATTGCTACTATAAAAGAAAAAGCTATTCAATTAGGTGCTTCATCTTATACTTCGATTGATGCGGTACAGACATTTTATGAAAAAGTAGTAAAATATTTAATCTTCGGAAATGTATTAAAAAACAATACCTATCCATTATCTGTAAGTGCAGAACGAATTGTTCAAGCCATAGAAATCGTGAATCACGCAAAAAAAGTCGGCGCTAAATATATTGCACACGGTAGTACTGGAGCTGGAAATGACCAGGTTCGTTTTGATATGATCTTTCAAATAATTGCGCCAGAAATAGAAATAATCACCCCAATAAGAGATAATAAATTGGCTAGAGAAGCAGAAATCGCTTATCTAAAAGAAAACGGAATAGATTACCCTTGGGAAAAAGCAAAATATTCCATTAATAGAGGTCTTTGGGGAACATCAGTTGGTGGTGAAGAAACATTAACCTCCGATAAAGCTTTGCCAGATTCTGCTTACCCAAGTCAGCTGCAAGAGAAAAACCCAATAGATGTAAAACTTACTTTTGATAAAGGAGAACTCATTGCTATTGATGGTAAAAAAGATACTCCCGTAAATAACATTGTTGCATTAGATGCACTTGCTTCTAAGTATGCTATTGGGAGAGATATTCACGTAGGCGATACAATTATAGGTATTAAAGGGAGAGTTGGGTTCGAAGCTCCAGCATCTTTAATTATCATAAAAGCACATCATTTATTAGAAAAACACACCCTTACGAAGTGGCAACAGTTTCAGAAAGAACAACAAGGTAATTTTTACGGAATGTTACTACATGAAGGGAATTATTTAGATGAAGTGATGCGTAACATCGAAGCTTTTTTAACTGATACTCAAAAAAATGTTTCTGGTGATGTATTTGTGAGCTTGTACCCTTTCCAATTTAGATTAAACGGAATTTCATCTAAACACGATTTAATGAATGCTTCTTTTGGTAGCTATGGTGAAATGAACAAAGGATGGACAGCAGATGACGCGAAAGGCTTTATCAAAATTCTATCAAATTCAGGAAAAATATACAACCACGTAAACGGCACTAATGATTAAAGCAGGTATTATTGGTGGTTCGGGGTATACGGGTGGAGAGCTTATTCGAATATTATTACATCACCCTAAGGTAGCAATAGATTTTGTGTACAGTACAACCAGAGCGGGCAAAAATATAACCACTGCCCACCCAGATTTATTAGGGGTTACTGATATTGCTTTTACTGGAAATGTAAATCTAAAGGTAGATGTAGTTTTTTTATGTTTAGGTCATGGTAATTCTACAACATTTTTAAATGAACATAATTTCTCCTCTACGACAAAAATTATAGATTTAAGCAATGATTTTAGATTACACTCAGATGCTACTTTAAATGGAAAAGAATTTATTTATGGTTTACCTGAATTAAATAAAGATGAAATTAAAAAAACAAATTACATCGCAAATCCAGGGTGTTTTGCTACTGCAATTCAACTTGCATTATTACCATTAGCTAAAAGTGGGACTTTACAAAATCAGGTTCATGTAAATGCGGTAACGGGTAGTACTGGCGCCGGAGTTAGTCCTTCTGATACTTCACATTTTAGTTGGAGAAACAATAATGTATCCTGGTATAAACCTTTTACACATCAACATTTAGGGGAAATTAATGAAAGTTTAAAATCCTATAAAAATACGATTGGAGAATTATTTTTTATACCCAATAGAGGAAATTTCACGAGAGGTATTCTAGCTACAGCTTACACCAAATTTGACAAGAGTATTGAAGAAGCAATTGCCTTATATAAAGATTTTTATGCTGATGCATTGTTTACACAAATTTCTGAGACCGAAATTAATTTAAAACAAGTTGTGAATACCAATCAGTGTCACATTCATTTACACAAACATAACGACACGCTATTAATAACCTCTGCCATAGACAATCTTTTAAAAGGTGCTTCTGGGCAGGCAGTTCAAAACATGAATTTAATCTTTGATCTTGAAGAAGGTTTAGGGTTAAATTTAAAGGCAGGAGTATTTTAGATTCCACTTCGCTCCGTTCTCTTGCATGGGAATTAGGCATCGTTGAAATCAAATTACAACTAAATGGCATAACATAAATCACAAAAAATATAGTAATAAGTACTCCATAATTTGTACTTACGAACTATGAAAAAAAAGAACTAAGAATGAAAATAGCGATAATAGGAGCTGGAAATTTAGGTTTAGCAATCGCCAAAGGAATATTAAATTCTAATGGTGCTACGACTATGTTTTTGACCAAACGTAATACAACTGAAATAGCAAAATATGAGAAATTTGGGAATGTCACTGTAACTTCTAACAACAGGGACGCCGTTAGTAAATCTGATATTCTGATTTTTGCCGTTCAACCTTCACAATTTGAACAAATTCTTGAAGATGTGAAAGATTTATTGAATGAAAAACATGTTGTTATTTCTACCATAACAGGAGTTGTGATTCCTCAAATTGAAAAAATTATTGGCTCTGATCACCATATTATTCGTAGTATGCCAAATACGGCCATCTCAGTAGGCAAGTCTATGACCTGTATTTGCAGTAATGAAAAAGGGAAAAAACGAATCGACCTTGCGAAAGCTATTTTTAATAGAATGGGGCATTCTATGGAAATTCCAGAAAGCCAAATGCAGGCTGCTACCGTGATTTGTGCTAGTGGAATAGCTTTTTGGATGCGTTTAATTAGAGCAACAACACAAGGAGCTATTCAGCTCGGATTTGATGCTAAAGAAGCTCAAGAACTGGCAATGCACACTTGTAATGGTGCTGCTAGCCTATTAATAGAATCAGGCAGCCATCCTGAAGCAGAAATAGATAAAGTGACGACTCCAAGAGGTTGTACGATTCAGGGGTTAAATGAAATGGAACATCAAGGTTTGAGTTCCTCATTAATTCAAGGAATTGTGGCTTCATATGACAAAATCAGTAAAATCAAAAAAGGGGAATTATGAAATTATTTGATGTTTATCCACTTTATGACGTAACCCCTGTTTCGGCAAAAGGAATCGTAGTTACCGATGAAAAAGGACAAGAATATATGGATTTCTATGGAGGTCACGGCGTAATATCCATTGGTCATACCCATCCACATTATGTAAAAAGACTCGAAGATCAATTACATCAAATTGGTTTTTATAGCAATGCAGTACAAAACCCATTACAAGTAGCATTAGCTACAAAATTAGGTGACCTATCCGGCTGTAATGATTACAATTTGTTTTTATGTAGCTCTGGAGCCGAAGCCAATGAAAATGCTTTAAAAATGGCATCTTTTGTTACTGGAAAATCTAAAATCATTTCTTTTAATAATAGTTTTCACGGAAGAACATCTGCTGCAGTTGCTGCCACAGATAATGAAAAAATCAATGCTCCGATAAACAAACAACAAAAGGTTGCTTTTTTACCTATCGGCGATCTTAAAGTTTTTAAATCCGAAATTGAAAAAGGTGATGTTTGTGCTGTAATTCTAGAAGCTATTCAAGGTGTAGGAGGTCTTGACGAACCTACTACAGAATTCTATCAAGAAATAGCTAAAATAGCAAAGAATAATGGGGTTACCTTAATAGCTGATGAAGTACAATGCGGTTATGGCAGAAGTGGTAAATTCTTTGGTTTTCAACATCATGGTATTCAACCAGACATTATAAGTATTGCTAAAGGAATGGGCAATGGTTTTCCTGTAGGCGGCATTTTAATACATGAAACTATTGAGGCCAAATACGGAATGTTAGGCACCACTTTCGGAGGCAATCATTTAGCATGTGCCGCATCGTTAGCGGTATTAGAAGTATTAGAAAAAGAAAACCTAATTGAAAATGCAAAACATTTAGGAGAGTATTTTAAAAAATGTGCAGCGAAAATCCCTCAAGTTAAAAAGGTAAAAGGAAGAGGCCTTATGCTTGGATTGGAGTTTGATTTTGAAGTTTCTGAATTACGCAAAAAACTAATTTATAACCAGCATATATTTACAGGTGGGGCAAACAATAAAAATTTGCTGAGAATTTTACCTGCACTAAATTGTACAGAACAGCATATTGATTTATTCTTTGAAGCACTTAAAAAAGAACTATAGTGAGTTTAATACTAAACATATCACAAAGAAATAAAGTTTTAAATAGAATGGCCGAACTAGTTGCTAATGAAAAGACAACTATTATAGAAGCCAATAAACAAGATCTAAAAAACTATAAAGGTGATGATCTCGCTATGGCAGACCGACTTAAGGTTGACGATGCCAAGATTGAAGGAATGATTTTATCATTACAACAATTGGCATGTCAAACTGACCCATTGGGTGTAGAACGGTTTGCTTTTACTCATGAAAACGGAATTCAAGTAAGCAACAAAACAGCTCCGTTTGGTACTGTTTGTATTATTTATGAATCGAGACCTGATGTAACTATTGAAGCCACAGGAATCGCCTTTAAATCGGGTAATAAGATAGTATTAAAAGGAGGAAAAGAATCCTTGCGCAGCAATTTAGCATTAGTATCTCTTTGGCATAAAGCTTTAGAAGAAAATGATTGTTCTATTGATTGGGTTACTTATTTAGAATTCAATCGGGAGCAAACACGAGAATTTTTGCAAAACCCAACTCAAAAAATAGATTTAATAGTACCAAGAGGAGGAGAAAAACTAATCGCTTTTGTAAAACAACATGCGACATGCCCTGTAATTATTAGTGGTAGAGGCAACAATTTTGCTTATGTTGAAACTGAAGCAGATTTAGAAATGGCCATTGACATCATCATTAACGCAAAGACCACCAAAATATCGGCCTGTAATGCTTTAGACAAAGTTTTAATTGCGGCGGATATTCCTAGAAAACACGAATTTCTTCAACGCTTAATTCAAGAACTCAAAAAAAGTAATGTCGAAATCTTAACCGATAGTTTTCTATCAGAAATTAAAGGTACCACTGAAATTAAAAATGAAGCAATCTGGTTTGAAGAATTTCTAGATTATAAAATTGTTATTGGTCAAGTTGCTACTATGGAAGAGGCCATTACTAAAATAAATACCTATGGTGGTGGTCATTCTGCTGTAATTATAACTTCCGATTCAAAAAAGGCAGCGGTATTTATGGAATCTGTTGATTCCGCTGCTGTTTACCACAATGCATCTACACGGTTTACCGATGGTTTTCAGTTTGGATTAGGGGGAGAACTAGCAATTAGCACTGATAAATTACACCAAAGAGGACCAATTGGATTACAGCATTTAGTAACCAATAAATGGTATGTAATAGGTAATGGTCAAATAAGATAGCTATGGCAAAGAAAAGGATATTACTGAAAGTCGGATCTAATACGCTAACAAAGGAAACGAATTATATTTCTAGAGGGAAAATAGAAGATATTGGTCGGCAAATTGCTAGCTTAAACAATGAATATGAATTTATTATCGTAAGCTCTGGTGCCATTGCTGCCGCTCGTCAATTTGTAAAGCTAGAACATAATGGGGAAGACATAAATGTTAAACAAGCATTAGCTTCTATTGGTCAACCGCATCTCATGCGAATTTTTCAAGAAAATTTTAGAGAGCTTGGACTTTTTACCTCACAGTGTTTATTATCCTATTCAGACTTTGAAAATCCAAAATCTAAATCTAATATTAAAAATACCATTGACATTCTTGTTGCCAATAATTTCATTCCAATTATCAATGAAAATGATACTGTTGCCACAGATGAAATTCAGTTTGGCGATAATGATAAACTTGCAGCTCTTACTGCCGCATTATTGAAAGTAGACTTATTATTAATTGCAACAAATACAGATGGTGTTTATACCAAAAAATCATTGTTTGAAGATCTTCCAGAAACGATAAAGGAAGTGGTTCAGCTAAATGACTTAATTAATGAAGTTGGAGACAGCAAATCGTCGCATGGCACTGGGGGAATGCAATCAAAAATAGAAGCAGCCACTATTGCAAAAAAGGCCAATATAGAAACTTGGATTATCAATGGCTTAAAAGACAATTTTATAACGGATGCCATCAACGGCAAAAGTAATTTTACAAAAATTAAGTAATTCAAATTACTTACAAGGAATAATAGAATGAAACATTACATTTCCATACAAGATATTGACTCACTATCAGAGTGGGTAAAAGACGCAAGAAACCTAAAAACAAATCCGTTACAATCAAAAGGCTTGGGGCAAGGAAAAACCATATGCTTATTGTTTTTTAATAATAGTCTTAGAACGCGATTAAGTACTCAAAAAGCGGCAATGAATTTAGGCCTAGAAGTTATGGTTATGAATTTTGGTAGTGAAGGCTGGGCTTTAGAATATGAAGATGGTACTGTGATGGATCAAGGCACCTCTGAGCATATAAAAGAAGCTGCTCAAGTAGTTTCCCAATTTTGTGATATTGTCGCCATTCGGGCATTTGCATCTTTGACAGATAAAGAAAAAGATGAAGCTGAATTGGTTTTAAACGGGTTCAAAAAGCATACAAGCATTCCGGTGGTAAATATGGAAAGTTCTATTGGTCACCCTTTACAAGCACTAGCCGATGCCATTACTTTAGATGAACAAAATACCAAAGCAAAACCTAAGGTGGTACTTTCTTGGGCTCCACACCCGAAAGCATTACCGCATGCGGTAGCCAATTCTTTTACCGAAATGATGTTGAAGCAAAATGCAGATTTTGTAATTACACACCCTAAAGGATATGAATTGAATCCTGAAATTACAAAAGATGCAAAAATTGAGTATGACCAATTTAAAGCATTAGAAAATGCTGACTTTGTTTACGTGAAAAACTGGAGCAGCTATACAGATTATGGGAAAGTAATCAACCAAGATAAGAATTGGATGATGACCAAAGAAAAATTAGGAAACGCTAAATTCATGCACTGCTTACCTGTTCGTAGAAATGTGGTCGTTGAAGACGCGGTATTAGATAGTAATCAGTCACTAGTTATCGAACAAGCAAATAACAGAACCTACTCAGCACAAATAGTATTAAAAAAAATACTAGAGAACTTATGAAAACCAGATTATCAGTTGTAAAAATAGGTGGAAATGTTATTGAAAACAAGGAAGAACTAGACAAGTTTTTAATGCTATTTTCCAAATTAGAAGGACCAAAAATTTTAGTACACGGTGGTGGCAAATTGGCTACGCAACTTGCTTCTAAACTAGGAGTCGAATCTAAATTAGTTAATGGTAGACGCATTACTGATAGCGAAAGCTTAGCTATTATCACCATGGTATATGGTGGATTGACTAATAAAACTATTGTTGCAAAATTACAAGCCAATAATTGCAATGCTATAGGATTAAGTGGTGCTGATGGCGATATGATTAAGGCTCACAAAAGGCCTGTAAAAGAAATTGATTACGGTTTTGTAGGTGATATTGATGGAATTAATGCTCCTTTAATAAATTCGTTATTAAAAGTAGCACTTACACCTGTTTTTTGCGCATTATCTCATGACGGTAAAGGGCAAATTTTAAATACAAATGCAGATACCATTGCCTCCGAAATTGCAATCGCAATGGGTAGTAAATATGAAACTACCTTATTTTATTGTTTTGAAAAAAAGGGAGTATTATTAGATATTAAAGATGAGGAATCTGTTGTAAAGCATATTAATTCGGAAAAATATAAAGAACTATTAGATCAAAAAATAATTGCAGACGGTATGCTTCCCAAATTGGAAAATTGTTATCATGCCCTGAAACACAATGTGAGCAAAGTTTGTTTAGGTGATATAGAGATGATTCAAAATGACGCTACTTTATTTACAACAATAACCTTATAATTATGGAGCAAAAGCAACTTACAGAAAAGGCGATTGAATTATTAAAACAATTAATTAGTATTCCATCTTTTTCAAAAGAAGAAGATAAAACTGCTGATGCTATTCAAGATTGGTTTACTTTTTTCAATATTCCTTTTACCAGAGAAAACAACAATGTTTACGCCAAAAACAAGTATTGGGATGATACGAAACCAACCTTATTATTAAATTCTCACCATGATACGGTACGGCCAAATCAAGCGTATACCAAAGACCCGTTTCATCCACATATTGAAGACGGTAAATTATACGGTTTAGGAAGTAATGATGCTGGTGGTTGTCTTGTATCTCTCTTGGCCACTTTTGTTCATTTTTATGCCTCGGAAAACTTAAATCATAACATTTTAATTGTAGCCTCTGCCGAAGAGGAAAATGCCGGTAAGAATAGCCTAAGAGGATTATTGCCTAATTTACCAAAAATTGATGTAGCCATAGTTGGTGAGCCTACCTTAATGAATTTAGCGATTGCCGAAAAAGGGTTAGTAGTTTTTGATGCCGTTGTGAAAGGAACTCCCTCTCATGCTGCACACCCAAACAATGATAATTCTATTTACAATACTATTGAAGTTCTACAATGGTTTAAAAATTACACCTTCGAGAAAACTTCTGAAGCTCTTGGTGATGTTAAACTTACAGTAACACAAATTAATGCGGGTAGTGAACACAACGTGGTACCATCACAAGTAAATTTGGTAATAGATGTTCGTGTAAATGATAAATACAGTAATCAAGAGATTGCAGAAATGCTAAAAGCAGCAGCACCTTGTGAACTAAAAGAACGTTCACTTAGACTAAATTCTTCTTCGATTGATAAAAATCATCCTTTAGTGCAATCGGGAATTAAATTGAGCAGAGAAACGTATGGTTCCCCTACACTATCTGACCAAGCTGCACTCACCTGTCAATCATTAAAATTAGGTCCAGGCGATAGTACCCGTTCTCATTCTGCGGATGAATTTATTTATGTAAATGAAATAGAAGAAGGCGTAGCTTTATATATTAAAATTTTAGAAGGATTTTTGCACTAAGGGTCGTCTAATAATTAAAATGTACTATTAATAAGTTTTAATTACTAATTAAAAGATTATGAAACTTTGGGATAAAGGATTTAGCACAGATAAAAAAATTGATCATTTTACGGTTGGCAATGATCGTGAATTAGATCTACATTTAGCAAAATACGATGTAATTGCTTCAAAAGCTCATGCGAAAATGTTGGGCAAAATAGGTTTATTAACTCCAAAAGAAACCGATGACTTAGTAAAAGAACTTAATGCTATAGCTAAGACTATTGAAAAAGGAGAATTCATTATTGAAGATTCTTTTGAAGATATGCATTCTAAAATAGAATATGTATTAATCGAAAAATTAGGTGATACTGGTAAAAAAATACATATGGCGCGGTCTAGAAATGATCAAGTTCTTGTGGCTATGCACTTGTATTTAAAAAACGAACTTATTGAAATAAAAAGTGAAACAAAAATTCTATTCGATCTTTTATTAAATCTGGCTGATCAACACAAAGCTGTTTTATTACCCGGTTATACCCATTTACAAATTGCTATGCCTTCATCTTTCGGATTATGGTTTTCAGCCTATGCAGAAAGTTTAGTGGATGATTTATATTTTATTGATGCTGCATATAAAATAGCGGATCAAAACCCATTAGGCAGTGCCGCTGGTTATGGAAGCTCCTTTCCTATCGATAGAACATTTACCACTATGGAAATGGGTTTCGCTACTCAAAAATTCAATGTTGTTGCGGCTCAAATGGGGCGCGGCAAAGTAGAGAAAGCCACTGCTTTCGGGATGAGTAGTATTGCTGCTACCTTATCTAAAATGGCAATGGATATTTGTTTGTATATGAGTCAGAATTTTAATTTCATCTCCTTCCCTGATGAATTAACAACAGGCTCGAGTATTATGCCGCATAAGAAAAATCCTGATGTTTTTGAGTTAGTCAGAGGTAAATGCAACAAACTACAAGCTGTACCGAACCAGCTAATGATGATCATAAACAATTTACCAAGTGGCTATCATAGAGATTTACAATTGGTAAAAGAAGTAATTGTCCCTGCTATTCAAGATTTAAAAGCTTGTATAGAAATATTGACATTTAGCTTAAAAGAAATTAGGGTAAATGAAACTATTTTAGAAGACCCTAAATATGATTATTTATTTAGTGTAGATACGTTAAACGAATTGGTGTTAGGCGGCATACCTTTCCGTGATGCATACAAACAAATGGGAGCTGAAATTTACGAAGGTAGGTTTACCCCAAAACGCGATATCAAACATACGCACGAAGGAAGTTTAGGTAATCTTTGTTTAAATGAGATACGCAACAAAATGGAGGCTATTTTGTAAAATAACCTCCACATAATTCATCAGCAGTGTTTAAATAGTTTGAGATTATTTAAACACTGCTTTTTTTGGTTTTAATTTTAAGCATCGTGGATACTATAATATTGATAAAATAGATTAACTGTCCAATACAAAACAGCATTATCGATGCCCATCCTATAGCTGTTTCTACGCCATCATTATTGGTAAATTGATCTATAACAATTCCGAGTAAACTTAATAACGTAATCCATAAATGGCTTTTCGTTAAGGAATAAACCAGTGTAATTCCATATCGTTGCAGCACAAAATAACCAAAGCCACAAAGTAAAAACCAAAGAGCTGCTAATAAAAATATATGTGAATGAGCTACAACAAAGTAAGTAGCTCCAACATTTAGCAGAAAGTTCGTATCTATTTTAAATAAATAGGATATACAGCATCCTACTGCCAATAAAGCGCCAATAAACCATAAAACTAAATATGGTCTTTCTCTTACAATGTTCTTCAATTTTTCCATGTTTGTACAGTTTGATGTATAAAATTCATTTTTTTTATTACAGGCTCAGAGATTACGAAAGGATATATATCGGCAACACCCATTGAACGGTTCATACTGTTCATCGCAAAATATAAAGGAATACACGAGTTGACAATTTTTTCAAAGTTGTTTTCTTGGTATGGATCAAAGACAGCTTCCATTTGTATTGGATTTTCAGAAGCTAATCGAGCATTGACTTTGAATCCAAAATAATATGCCGTTTCTAAGGTATCCATCAAATGAAGATAATGCGCCCAAGTTTCTGCCCAATCCTCCCACGGATGTGACGAGGCATATTCACTTATAAAATTATTTTGCCAATTAGCTGGTGGTCCTTGCTTATAATGTTTATCCAAAGCATCGGTATAAGAAATTCTTTCATCACCAAAATACATTCGAAATTGGTCTAACAAGTACTGATTATCTCGAATTAAATATTCCCAATAATAATGTCCTACTTCATGACGAAAATGACCTATCAAGGTACGGTAACGCTCGTCCAAATCTTTTTTCATTTTTTCCAAAAGTACAGCATCGGCTTCTGAAAGCAATATAGTGATCACTCCATTTGCGTGTCCTGTCATCAGGTTCTTATTCTCTCCGACAGCTTCTTCTTTAGATAAAAAATTGAAACTAAGCCCAGAGTCCGTATTCCCCCTTTTACTATCAATTGGTAATTGAAGCTGGAGTAACTGAAAAATAAGTCGGTGTTTGGCAATTTCGAGTTTTTGCCATTTTTCTTTATTCTGATCAATCTGTAAACTTGGAATAATATGATTTAACTCACAAGCTTTGCAAAAATCAGAAGTCCCCACTTCTACCAACCAATTGCAAACACCATGTTGGTGGTTATTACAGTAGGTAAATAAGGCATTATTCTGATGAAATAGCATCCACTGATTAAGACTTGAATCTAATGCTATAAGTGACATTTCTCTTTCCAAGAAACCTAGTTTACAGCCACATTTTCCACAAGAATAATTTTCAAAAAAAACAGTATTGTTACAGTTTCCACATTGAAATAGTTTCATGGATATACCTATTAATTAGAAACTAAAATAATTTAACTTTCGCACGTTATTTTATCATCCCAAGATTAATCACCTCTTGCTCCGTAAGAGGTCTCCAGTGTCCACGAGGTAAATCCTTTTTAGTAAGTCCGGCATAAACTACAAGATCCAACTTGATAATATCATATTCTAATTGCTCAAAAATACGACGTACAATATTGTTCCGTGTGCTAAAAATCTCAATTCCAACTTGAGTTTTAGGGGCGTTATCAATATAACTAATATCTTGAACTCGTACAGGGCTTTCTTCTACGGTCAATCCTTCTTGTATTCTTTTAAGATCGGTACTTTTTAAAGGTTTGGTAAGCTCTACGTGGTATATTTTACGCAATCCATTTTTAGGATTGCTTAAACGTGTTGTTAATTCTCCATCATTGGTAAACAACAATAAGCCCGTACTCGCTTTATCCATTTTACCCACTGGTAATAGTTTGGCTTTAGAAGCATTGGAGATTAAACCCATAGCACTTCTATTCCCTCTACCATCTTTAGCTACCATGGCGAAGTCTTTAGGTTTGTTTAATAAAATATATTCTTTTTTGATAGGGTTTAGTAATCTTCCATCAAACTTAACTTCATCTGTCAATTGAACCTTGTAACCCATTTCTATCACAGCCTTACCATTTACAGTAACACTACCAGCTGCAATAAAGATATCAGCTTCTCTACGAGAACACACTCCAGAATTTGCAACGTATCGATTTAGCCGCAATACATTAGGATCGGAAGGCTTTTTAGGAGCTACATTTTTTTTCACTGGTGAATTTCCTCTAGCGTAACTTTTCTTTCTAAATGTTCCTCCTTGTCTCCCGGATGCCTTGTTATCATTGTTGGATTCTGACCTACTCATAACTCAATTGTTTCCGCAAAGGTAGTAAAGGTATTTGGATGTATTTAAAAATATGTTATATGATTTAACAAGCTAAACTAATTAAAGTTCAGGTAATCAATTCAAAAGATTCTTTAATTAAAGAATTCTGTTTAAAACTACATCAACATTAATTAATAAAATACTAAAGACTCCAGCAATAATGATAAATTTTAAAATATTATGCAACCACACATAATGCATTTTAGAATCTGATCTTAGCAATAAGATTAAAAATAAGAGCAATAGAAATATACATCCTATAAAATAGATATACATGTAACCAACATCAAACTTTAAGATTAGTAGTAATGATGGAATAAGGGTTAGGAAAATTAAAATACCAATTAGAAATTTCGAAAACTTCTCGCCATATAAAATTGGGATTGTTTTATAATTCTGAGCAATATCACCAGCGATATTCTCTAGATCTTTTATCATCTCCCGAGCTAGAATCAATAAAAACAAAAATATAGCGTGAACAAAAATTACGGTTTCAAAATTTCGATAATAAACAAACACCACAAAGAATGGTGAAATTGCCAACGTTGAAGAAACAAAATTACCTATAAAAGGAACCTTTTTTAGTTTATGAGAATACAACCATATTCCAAATATGTAAGAAGAAAAAAAGACTACAGCCTTAAAGGAAACATAACTAGCTACTAGTACTGCTAAAAAATTAAGTATAAAATAGGTGGTTAATTTAAAGCGCTGACTCACCAGCCGATCGAGCATGGTTTTATGTGGCTTATTAATTAAATCTTTCTCTGCATCATAAAAATTATTGATAATATACCCCCCGGCAATTACCATAGCGGAAGCTAAAACTATAAGAAATAGACTAACGTCAAAAACTACTTTCCGTAGTGGTAAATTAGGAGATAATATATAAATAGAAGCTAAATATTGGGCAATAATAATCACTAAAATATTGTAACCTCTAACCACAGAAAACAGACTCAATAACTTTAAAAGCAGGAGTTTATTTTTTCTATTAAGCATTTAGTATTGTTTAGAAGTTGTAGACTACTTCTAATTTATGGTCTTTGAGTGCCTTTTTCGCCTTTTCTAAATCTTCTGTAAATCCTAGGATATAACCACCACCACCGGAACCACATAATTTTAAATAATACTCATTGGTATCAATTCCTTGTTTCCATAATTTATGAAATTTAGCAGGAATCATTGGCTTAAAATTATCTAAAACAACATTAGAAAGTTGTTTTAAATTGCCAAAAAGTGATTTCACATTTCCACTTACAAAATCTTCTACGCACGCATCGGTATGTTTTATAAATTGATCTTTTAGCATTTTACGGAAACCATTGTTTTTCATTTGTTCCATAAATATTTGAACCATAGGAGCTGTTTCACCAATAATACCACTATCCAATAAAAAGACAGCACCTTTACCCTCAAAATTTTGAGAAGGAATACTTGTAGACTCTATATTATTTTTTGAATTTATTAAAATAGGTAAACTCAAGTAACTATTTAAAGGATCTAGACCAGAGGATTTTCCATGAAAAAAAGATTCCATTTTTCCAAAAATAGTTTTTAAACTCAAAAGTTTTTCTCGAGTAAGGTTCTCTAAAACAGTGATCTTATTAAAGGCATATTTATGATAAATTGCCGCGACCAAAGCACCACTACTACCCACTCCATAACCTTGAGGAATAGAACTATCAAAATACATCCCCAAAGCAATATCTTGCTTTAATGCTTTTAAATCAAAGCTTATAAGTTTTGGCTGACTGTTTGATAATTCTTCTAGATAAGCACTGAATTTCTCAAGACTTTTATTCGATTTTTTTGCTTCCTCAGAAGGATTATCATCTGTTTTTAATGCTCCCTTAAAAAAATTATAAGGTATTGAAAGTCCTTTGGAATCTTTTATAATTCCATACTCTCCAAAAAGAAGAATTTTTGAGTAAAATAAAGGTCCTTTCATTTTATAAATAGATTCTAATTTGACACTATTCCTAACGCTAAAAAATTATGATGATGATTCTAAGTTATAATTTTTTTGCTCCAAATCCAATTCGGTCACAAATATACTGCTGGTTTTCACAATATACAATTAACTCATCTTTAATAAATTGAAAAACTTCTTCTTTCTCATTTTCAGGATAAAGCACATGAACATTTGCTCCAGCATCTAGAGTAAAACAAACATGCGTCTTGGATATTTCGCGAAATTTCCAAATCTTATTTATAATCTCTAAGGTGTTTGGTTTCATTAATATAAAATAGGGCATACTTGTCATCATCATTGCATGCAGTGTCAAAGCTTCGCTTTCCACTATTTTGATAAACTCTTTTAAATCACCACTAGCAAATATAGATTGTAGCTTATCCAAATTTTCATGTGCCTGTTTAAACCGCTCTTCTGCGAATGGGTGATGATGCATTAAATTATGACCAATAGTACTACTTACTTGTTTTTGCCCTTTATCAACTAACAAAATAGTATCATAATAGCGCTTAAAGTTCTCATGAACTTTGTAAGGGTATTTTATACCATATAAGTCTGAACTTCCTTCCGTTGCATTATGTTGACCCCATTGCACTATATCACCTTCAATACTTCTACAAGCACTTCCAGAACCAAGTCTTGCCAAAAATGATGCTTTTTTATTGAAATATTCATTCGTCATATTTGAGCTCAACTGTTGCTCTAAATCCATAAAGCACAAGGCTAATGCAGACATACCACTAGCTGAGGATGCAATTCCGCTACTATGCGGAAATGAGTTTTTAGTTTCAATTTTAAAATAATAGTTTTTTAAAAATGGCAAATAAGGTTCTATTCGCGTTAAGAAAATTTTTATTTTAGGCTTAAAATCTTCTTTGGGCTCACCCTCAAACCACAAATCAAATGAAAAGTCATTACTTTTCTTTTCTAATTTTTCAAACGCAACCTCCGTAGTTGTAGTACAAGCATCTAAGGTAAAACTTATAGAAGGGTTTTGAGGTAATTGATTTTCTTTCTTTCCCCAATATTTAATTAAAGCAATATTACTTGGTGATTTATAGCATACTTTACCTTCAACAATATCATGTATATAATCCGAAGGAGCAAAGTCTTTTTCAATCATTGAATTTCAATTTTCATACAAAGATAGTTTTTAAGTGCTTTTTGATGAACGTCAATTAAATTAAATCACTATTTTAGTTCTATTACACCAACTATTTTGAAAAAACAACTCTACTATATTACAATTGCCATTGCCATATGTTTGGTGATTGGATTTTTGTCTGGTTTTGCGACAAGAGCTTCTATAGTAGATTGGTATCCATCATTAAACAAACCTAACTTTAACCCTCCAAATGGAATATTCGCTCCTGTTTGGACGGCTTTATATATTATGATGGGGGTTTCCGCTGGTATCGTCTGGGCTAGAGGTTTTCATCATATTTGGGTAAAAACAGCTTTGTATCATTTTATTTTTCAACTATTATTTAATGCATTATGGAGCATTGTTTTTTTCGGCTTAAAGCAACCATTTTGGGCTCTTATCGTAATTATTACTTTACTAGTCCTTATTATTTTAACCATCCGATGGTTTAAAGTAGTAAATAAGACTGCAGCCTATTTACTAATTCCCTATTTACTTTGGGTTTGTTTTGCAACAGTTTTAAATTATAAAATTTGGGAGCTTAATTAAAGTAAATTACTCGCTAATTCTCTTTTGCCATTTGAAGCAACTTCATCATCGTTTTATAATTTCGAGTTGTTGCTTGAATCTGCAACTTTTTTTCGAAAAAATTATTATTACATTTTGCATTTCCATAGCCTTTATGACAGTTTAAATACACACAATTGCCCGTTATGGAAAATGTCTCATTTGGATAAGTTTCGGATGCCAAATTTTGAGCTAATTTAGCTTCTGGACTATTTTTTAAAAGAACGAAATAGGCATTAGTTTTCTGAGAATCCTCCATGCGTACAAATGGAGAATCTTTAATGATTTTTTCAAAATCCAATGTACTTAAAGCCAAAATAGGAACTTCAAATCCAAAGGTTTTGAAAATATTTTTACTTATTTTCTCCTCAATTACTTCACATGAATTTTCATTGGTATTCAGGATAATATTGCCACTTTGAATATAGGTTTGAACGGCTTCAAATTTAAGTTCTTCAAGCATGTTTTTTAAATCTGCCATCTTGATCTTTTTTTGACCAGACACATTTATACCTCTCAATAGAATAATATAACTTTTCATACATAAAATTTCTACCCCTAATGATACGAAAAAATCATCAAATCATCCATGTGATATTCTCAACAACTGTTTATATAATTTAGTATATTGACAAAGCTTTAGTTTCAAAATTGCAATATGGATAAATATATTTTAGCCTTAGATCAAGGCACAACAAGTTGTCGAGCGCTTATTTTTGATAAAAAAGGAACTATTGTTTCTACTGCCCAAAAAGAATTTACACAATATTTTCCAAAACCAGGATGGGTAGAACATGATCCTATTGAAATTTGGTCTACCCAAGCAGGAATGGCTGCTGAAGTAACTGCAAAAAAAGGGCTGACTGGTATTAATATTGCATCTATAGGAATTACAAACCAAAGAGAGACTGTCGTTGTTTGGGATAAAAAAACGAGTCTCCCTGTATACAATGCAATTGTATGGCAAGATAAAAGAACTTCCGTTTTTTGCGATGAATTAAAAAAGCTCGGGAAAGAGCAGCTAATTAGAGAAAAAACAGGACTTGTAATTGATTCCTACTTTTCCGCTACTAAAGTAAAATGGATATTAGACAATGTAGAAGGAGCTAGAAAACGAGCTGAGGATGGCGATCTTTTAATGGGAACCATCGATAGTTGGCTTATTTGGAATATGACCAAAGGAGCACTTCATATAACCGATGTCACAAACGCCTCGAGAACCCTAATTTATAATATTAATACTTTGGAATGGGATGATGAGCTTTTAGCGTTAATGACGATTCCCAAAAGTATGCTGCCAGAGGTCAAGCAATCTAGTGAAATATATGGGCATACAAGTCCCAATTTCTTTGCTGTTGAAATCCCTATTTCAGGAATAGCAGGCGACCAGCAGGCCGCTTTGTTCGGACAGATGTGTACCAAGAAAGGTATGGTAAAAAACACGTATGGTACTGGTTGTTTTATGCTTATGAATATTGGCAAAAAACCAATTGTTTCTAAAAATAATTTACTTACGACTATTGCTTGGCAAATTAAAGGAGAAACTTACTATGCTTTAGAAGGTAGTGTGTTTATTGCTGGTGCTGTTGTACAATGGCTAAGAGATGGTTTAAAAATTATAAAAAAATCGTCAGATATCGAAGCATTGGCTAGTTCGGTTACAAGTTCTGAAGGCGTATATTTTGTTCCTGCGTTTGCTGGCTTGGGAGCTCCTCATTGGAATCAAAAAGCGCAAGGCACTATTTTTGGATTAACAAGAGGTAGTACCGATGCACATATTGCTAGAGCCGCCATAGAATCTATTGCCTACCAAACCATGGATATTTTAAAGGCTATGGAGGCAGATTCTAAAATTTCCATCAAAGAACTTAGGGTCGATGGCGGAGCTACTGTTAATAATATGCTGATGCAATTTCAATCGGATGTTCTTAATACGACAACAGTAAGACCAAAAATTGTCGAAACTACAGCTATGGGTGCCGCTTATTTAGCCGGATTAGCAGTAGGCTATTGGGAAAGTATGGAAGAAATTCAGGAAATCTGGCAAACGGATGTGCATTTTACTCCTACCACCGAAAGAAAACAAATAGATTTAGAAATAAAAGGCTGGTACAAAGCCATAAAAGCCTTGGAATTTTGGTCAAATAATTAATCTTCACACATACAGAAATATGACAGCATTTATTGCAGAAATCATTGGTACGTTTTTACTCATTCTTCTTGGAGGTGGCGTTGTAGCTAATGTAGTTTTAGAAAAGACGAAATCAAACGACGCGGGTTGGATGGTTATTACCACAGCTTGGGGCTTAGCGGTATTTGTTGGAGTCGTAGTCGCCGGACCCTATAGTGGAGCACATTTAAATCCAGCTGTTAGTATTGGTTTGGCTGTAGCTGGTAAATTTGATTGGGCATTAGTACCAAGTTACATCTTCGCTCAGTTTATTGGAGCTATGCTCGGTTCTTTTATTGTTTGGCTACTGTATAAAGATCATTTTGACATCACAAAAGACGGGGAAGCAAAGCGAGCTATTTTTTGTACTGCTCCAGCAATTAGAAATCCATTTTCAAATATACTAAGTGAAATTATTGGCACTTTTATCTTAGTATTTGTCGTATTATATTTCACAAATGCCTCCCTATCTGAACCAGAGACTACCATTGGGCTCGGCTCTTTGGGGGCTTTACCTGTAGCCCTTTTAGTTTGGGTCATTGGCTTAAGCTTAGGTGGCACAACAGGATATGCCATTAATCCTGCAAGAGATCTAGGACCAAGAATAATGCACGCCATTTTACCTATTAAAGGAAAAACAACTAGTGATTGGGGCTATGCTTGGGTTCCTGTTATTGGACCAATTATAGGAGCTAGTTTAGCTGGTGGTCTTATGTTGTTACTTTCGCAATAGCCTGTGCAGCAATATACGCCCCTGTCCATGCATTTTGAAAGTTAAACCCACCAGTAATAGCATCAACATTAATAACTTCACCAGCAAAATAAAGGTTAGGTATGATTTTACTCTCGTAGGTTTTAAAATTAATTTCTTTTAAATCAATTCCTCCAGCGGTAACAAATTCTTCTTTAAAAGTACTTTTACCATCCACATCATATTCTCCGGCTGTGAGTTCTTGTGCTAAAGATTGAAGCTGGCTTTTAGTAACTTCTGCCCATTTGGTGGTTTCGGAAATACCCGAATATTTCACTAAATTAATCCATAAACGCCTTGGAACATCAACTGCATTTGTTCGCAATACAGTCTTTTTCGCTTCCACATCTTTTACCTGCAGCAAAACTTGTAATACAGCTTCCTCATGGTATTCAGGCAACCAATTAACTCTAATTTTAAATTTATAATTCCAATCACTAAGCTCTCGAGCGCCCCAGGCCGATAGTTTTAATATTGCAGGTCCACTCATACCCCAATGTGTAATCAACAAGGGACCTTCTGAAGCTAAAATGGCTTTTGAAGCCACCTTACTCTTTAGGTTGATGCTAATTTTTTTATTTAAATTCTTAGCCAAGACCTCAACAGTAGCAGCTGTACTTACTCCCGGAATACCCTCAATACGAGGATCTTTAATATTAAAGGTAAATAAAGAAGGAACAGGAGACACTAAAGCGTGCCCTAATTTTTCCAGCAATTTCCAGATTTTAGGATTACTGCCTGTTGCTATTAGTATTTGTTTCGCATAGTATTTCTTCTGAATGGATTCCACCATCCACCCATCTAAGGGGTTTTCACTAGACTTTTTTATAGGTTGAATAGCAATAACAGAACTGTTTCTAAGTAATTTTATTCCTAAACGTTCTGCATCGCTTGTAAAACAATCAATAATCGTTTGTGAAGTGTTGCTCTCTGGAAACATTCTACCATCTTCTTCTATTTTTAATGCTATTCCTCTTTCTTCAAAAAAGGCAACGGTATCACCACTACAATAGGTATGAAAAGGACCTTTTAATTCTTTTTCTCCTCTTGGATAATTCTTCACCAATTCATTTGGATCAAATGCGGCGTGAGTAACATTACATCGACCGCCTCCCGAAACTTTCACTTTAGTCAAAACTTCTTTTCCGCGTTCTAAAATGACAATTTTTAAACTAGGATTCGCTTCCGCTATATGTATTGCAGCATAGAAACCTGCTGCACCACCACCCACAATCAATACATCAAACATTATTTAACTCTTTCTGGATAATTGGTAAAAACACCATCTACACCAATTCTTTTCATTTTCATAATTGCTTGTGGTTGATTAACCGTCCAAGGGTAAATTTTAAATCCAGCAGCTCTAATCTTATTTGCAATCTCTAAATTCAGATTCATATAATCTGGATTAATTGCAACTGCTTTCAATTCTTTGGCTAAGGGTAGCGCTTCTAATGGGTTTACATCTTCTATAAGCACCGCTAACGCTATTTCATCATTCAATTTTCGCATTACTTTCAGCTCCTTCCAATTAAAGCTAGAAATTATAAAATCATCTAGCTTCCATCCTTTTTCAGAGCAATATTTTTGAATAGTAGCATTCACATCCTCAGCAGTACCAGCTCCTTTCAGTTCAATATTTAAAGGAACTTTTCTGTTAATCACATCAATCACATCAGTTAATAAAGGAATTTTATGATCCCCCTTTACAGTTACCTTTTGCAAGTTTACCCAAGTGTAAGCCTCAATATTTCCAGAGCCATTCGTCAACCTTTCAACGGTATCATCATGAAAAACAACTATTTCGCCACTTGCAATTTTAAATACATCAATCTCAATCATATCAACATCTAAATCCAATGCCTTCTGGATCGATGCGATTGTATTCTCTGTCTCGTGACCCATCGCTCCTCTATGACCTATAACTAATGGCTTTGCTGTTTCCATACATGCAGAAATTGTTATTAAAATTAGAATTGACACAATGAACTTCATATATTTATTTTAATTTGAAAATGAAAGATTCCAGTGGTTTCATATGAATCAAAAACGCACCCACCCCTTTATTATCAACAGTTAAAATTGGTTTTTCCCTATCATACAATTGATCCTCTAAAAGATATTCGCCCTGCTTTAGATTCCACTTACTCGTAATATTTTCAGGTATTTTAATTGTAAATTGGTAGTCTTCTTCAGTATCAAAATTACTTAGTACCACCAATTTTTCATTTTCCGACCATCTGCAATATGAAAAAACTTTATGATCGTAACCAATTGTATTTTCTTTATTAAAAAAGTGTATTTCTTTATAGGCTCCCATCAGAGCATCACTTTGAATGGTAAAGTTTAATAATCGTTTGTAAAAATCACGCAACTCTTTCTCTTCTTGCGTAGATTGCCCGCCATCAAACTTTTTATTATTCACCCAACGTTGAAAGCTTGGAACCCCAATGTAATCAAATATAGATGTCCGGCTTGGACTCCCAAATCCGGTTTTTTCCGCTGCTGGCTCTCCTACTTCTTGGCCAAAATAAATCATGGTTGGAGCGGTGCTTATCGTTGCAGAAACTACCATCGCGGGCATTGCTATTTTAGCATCACCAGCAAATTCAGGACTAGCAATTCGTTGTTCATCATGATTTTCCAAAAAATGAAGCATATGGTGTTCAATATCTTTCATTCCGCTTTGAACTGTTTCGATATGATCTGTCCAACCATAACCAGCCATTATATGCTTTAAACTATCATACAATTCTACCTTATCATATAAATAATCCATTTTTCCTTTTCTGATGTAATCACGGTACAAATCCGGATTATACACTTCTGCCAATAAAAAAGCGTCGGGTTTTTTCATTTTAATGTGTGAATTCATATAGCTCCAAAATTCTACAGGAACCATCTCGGCCATATCAAATCGAAAACCATCGACACCCATGGCTATCCAATACAAGGCTATATCCTTAAATTTAATCCATGAATTTGGAACATCCTTATCAGACCAAAATTGATGATGTGTCCTATAATCTTTCTTATCAAAATCAGCTGGCAAATTATCAAAATCGTAAGTACCGTCTGGTTTAACGCCATAATTTATCTTTACTGTTTCATACCAATCATTAAAATCTGGCTGTGCCAAACGAGAACCATTACCGGTCCATCTTGCCGGAATCTCCACATACTTACCATCTGCTTGATCTTGTTGTTCCCCGCCTAAAGGCTGGTAATTATCACGCCATTCTGGAACTTTAAATTCAGCACCTGGAACGTAATAAAAATTATTATCGCGCTCGTATTCTAAGCTAGTATCATCTGTTGCTCCAAATGCCTCGAAACCATTTGGAGTAGATTTACCTTCATAATTACGAGCCACATGATTGGGAACAATATCGATGATAACCTTCAAACCCGCGGCATGAGATCTAGTGATCAAAGCTTGAAATTCTTCTAATCTTTTCTCAGGATTATCGGCTAAATCAGGATTTACATTGTAATAATCTTTAACAGCATACGGCGATCCTGCCCTCCCTTTAACAATATCTGGGTCGTCATTAGAAATCCCGAATTGCGTGTAATCACGAATTACATCATGATGTGGAACACCCGTATACCAAATATGGGTAACTCCCAAATCTTTAATTTCAAGTAGTGCTTTTTCTGAAAAATCAGAAAACTTCCCTACTCCGTTTTCTTCAATTGTACCCCAAGGTTTATTTGTTGTATTGGTATTGCCAAATAGGCGAGTAAAAACTTGATAAACTACTTTTTTTTTCTTCAACATGATTGTATTACGCTCCATATGAGCCTTCGTTGTTTTTTCGTGCTTACATGCCATCACAAAAATTAGTGTTATAAGCAAGAAACATTTATTCATCGCAGGGAGCTATTAATTTGAAACTATTGTTGCCTTATCTAGTGCAATTACAATTCTTTTCCCATTAACTCTAATAGAAGTTTCTTCGGCACCTTCCAATTCAAATTTAGTTTCAGTTTGAGAAACCGTAACCTTTAAAATACGTTTTCTGAAATTTATTTTAAAAGAATAGCCTTTCCACTGTTTTGGTATTCTTGGAATAAATGATAATTTATCCTCTACTACTCGCATACCTCCAAAACCTTCTACAATACTCATCCAAGTACCTGCCATCGAAGTAATATGCAAGCCTTCTTCTACTTCTTTATTATAATCATCTAAATCTAAACGCGAGGTACGCAAATAAAAAGTATATGCCTGATCCATTCGGTTAAGTTTAGCCGCTTGAATACTATGCACACATGGTGATAATGAAGATTCATGCACTGTAAAAGGCTCGTAAAAATCAAAATGTTTTTCTAACTCCTCAACCGTAAATTGGTCTTCAAATAGATAAAAACCTTGTAACGTATCTGCCTGCTTTATATATGGCGACCTCAAAATACGATCCCAGCTCCATTTTTGATTTATTGGCCGTTGCGATTTTGGTAAATTAGCCACAGTTATTAATTCTTTATCTAAAAAACCGTCTTGCTGTAAAAACACATCATGTTGCTTCGAAAATGGAAAATACATATTAGAAGCCACTTTCTTCCATTTATCAACTTCATTATCAGAAAGTTTAGTTACTCCTATTATTCTATGGTAATCTTCAGGATAGCCATCTTCAACTTTTTGCAGTTGATTTATAGTATAATTAATACACCATTTTGCTAAATAATTGGTATACCAGTTATTGTTAACGTTATTTTCGTATTCATTAGGACCAGTTACACCAAGTATTACATATTTATCTTTCTGAGTCGAAAAGGTTGCTCTTTGATGCCAAAATCGAGCAATCCCTATTAAAACCTCTAGCCCCATTTCTGGGATATAACTGTAATCGCCTGTAAAACGATAGTAATTATAAATTGCAAATGCTATGGCGCCATTACGATGAATCTCTTCAAAGGTAATTTCCCATTCATTATGGCATTCTTCTCCATTCATGGTAACCATAGGATACAATGCGGCTCCATTAGAAAAACCAAGCTTTTTAGCATTCTCGATGGCTTTTTCTAAATGATTGTACCTATATTCTAAAAGATTTCGGGCAACTTTTTGGTCTTTCGTTGCCATATAAAAAGGAATGCAATAGGCTTCGGTATCCCAATAAGTACTTCCTCCATATTTCTCTCCTGTAAACCCTTTTGGCCCTATATTTAACCTAGAATCTGTTCCTAAATAGGTCTGATTTAATTGAAAAATATTAAAACGAATACCCTGCTGAGCTTTCACATCACCATCAATAGTAATATCGCTCATTGCCCATATTTGGCCCCAAGCAATTTTTTGTTTTTCTAATAGGGCATCAAAACCAAGGTCTGATGCTTTTTTCAGCACCGCCTTTGAAGCTTTTACTAATTCGGATGCTTTATGATTTCTATCAACAACATACCCTCCAAATTTATGCAAGGCTATTACCGCTCCTTTCTTGACTTTTTGAGAATAACTGTGTTTGATTAGAAACTCGTCCGAAGTTTCAATAGGACTTTGATCAACAAGCGCACCATTAGAAAATAATTGTGACTGCATGAAGGTACAGGTCGCAAAATTTGTTTTCATGGTATGCGCTTCAATGTAAGCTTGATTTGCTTGAGAAGCTATTGCTGTTGTATTCCAAAACTTATCATCCCAATTACTATCTTCATTAGTAATTCCACTATCTAAATAAGGCTCAAAAATCAGTTCTATATCCGAATCAATTGGAGTAACTTGATAGTTAATAGCTCCTATTTCATTAAAATATAAACTTAAAAAGCGAGTAGTTTTTACTTCAACTTTGATATTATTTGATAAAATCGCTACAAAAGAACGTTGGTACCAACCTTCTTTCATATTTAACTCTCTCTTATAACTTAAAACAGATTTACACGTATTTAAATCAAGATGTTCCCCATTCACCAGAACATTAATCCCTATCCAATTTGGTGCATTTAAAACCTTAGCAAAGTATTCTGGGTAGCCATTTTTCCACCACCCAACACGAGTTTTATCTGGATAATAAACCCCTGCGATATAACTCCCCTGGAAAGTATGCCCCGTATATTTTTCTTCGAAATTCGCACGCTGCCCCATTGCACCATTGCCAATACTAAATAAACTTTCTGAAGATTTTACTTTTTCTTTATCGAAACCTTCTTCTATAATGGACCAAACATTTGGTTTTATATAATCTTGATTCATTCTTACGTATTAAATGTGTTTATAAACTTTTGAAATCAGTTTTTTGATTTTGAGAAATTATAAAATTAGACTTTCTAAAAAAGAAATATCCATTTCAGTAAAATCATTAAAGTTATACTTTGCTTCCGAAAGAATTTTAGCATCCCCGATTCCAATGCTTATCATTTCTGCTGCGTTAGCCGCTTGAATACCCGCAACTGCATCTTCAAAAACAACACACTTTTTTGCATCTACTCCAAGTTGTCTTGCCGCAATTAAAAATACTTCTGGATCAGGTTTTGCTTTGGTAACATTATTACCGTCAACAATAGTATCAAAATAAGAAAGTAGGTTTACCTTTTCTAGTATAGGTTGTGCATTTTTACTTGCTGAGCCTAATGCAATTGGAATATTCCTAGCTTTTAAAAACTTGAGAATTTTTGGAACATCTGGTAAAATTTCTGAGGCATCCATTTTCTCAATATACTTTAGATAATCTTCATTTTTTTCAATCATCCAAGTATCAAACTGCTCTTGAGTAGCTGAAACCCCTCCTATATCTAATAAAATTTCCAAACAACGCTTTCTGCTTACCCCTTTAAACAACTCATTCTGTTCATGAGTGAAGTCAAAACCTAAAGTGTTTGCAAGTTTTTTCCATGCGAGATAATGATACTTGGCGGTATCAACAATAACCCCGTCTAAGTCAAATATAAATCCTGTTTTATTCATTTTTAATTCTTCAATACTAAAAAACTTCTTTTAGATTTCTTAATTCTGTGTAGATTCTCTTTCAATAATCGTAGCTTCTAAAATCTCTGTTCTATAGGTTTCCACATCATTATCACTTTCCACTTTATCTATGAGCATTTCTGCTGCAATTTCACCCATTCGCTCTCCATGTTGGGCAATAGATGTTAACGTAGGATTTGAAAATTTTGATAGAATTCCATCTGTAAAACCTATAAAGGAAATATCCTCTGGTATTCTTAATCCCATTTTCTGTACAATCCTCATTCCATGAATTGCATAAATTTCATTCACACATAAAACTGCATCTATCTGTTCATTGGCAAAGAAATCTTTCATTTCATTACCTTCAACACTATTCATAGATGGTAATTTTAAAATTAAATTTTTATTTACCTTAATATTAGAATCTTCTAAAGCCTGAAAATATCCATCGGCTCTATCTTTACTTACACTTAAATAATCTTCTGTTGCAATTAAGGCAATTTTTTTTCTTCCGTTCTCAATAAGTTTTTTCACAGCGCTATATGCGCCGTCTTTATCATTAATTAAAACCTTATCACACTCCACTTTATCTGTAACTCTATCAAACAAAACTAAAGGTATACCCTGTTCCGTCAATTCTATTAAATGGTTATAATCACCTTTGAGCTGTGTTTGCGAGGATAGCGACATAATGAACCCATCAACGCTACCGTTTGCCAGAATTTCCATATTTATAACTTCTTTATCAAAAGATTCGTCAGAAACGCATACGATAACATTATAACCCTTAGCATTGGCATATTTTTCTATTCCTCTAAAAACGGTCGTAAAAAAATGGTGAACTATATCAGGAATAATAACACCTATATTTTTGGTGCGTTTATTTTTAAGGCTAATTGCAATATTGTTAGGCTTATAATTATACAATTTTGCAAATGCTTGTATTTTCTCTTTGGTATCTCTACTAATTTCTTCGCTATTTTTCAAGGCTTTAGAAACTGTTGAAATAGAAACTTCCAATTCTCTTGCAATATGCTTTAGGGTTATTTTACGTTTCAAAATTTATAATTTAGAATTAGCTGACTTTATTTCAAAATGTTAAATTAATACATAATTATGCAAGGTATACTAAATACCCCTTTTTTAACAAATGACTTAAAAAATCAACTGTATTAATAAAAAATTAAAAAGTGTATATTTGCATAAAGTTTTCAAATTCTTACTTTAATTCACTTATTTTAAGAATAACCTAATCAGATAACATGTCTATTAATATTTTAGCAAACTAACAAAGTTATTAACACGAAACCGTTTTCGTAGTTCTCGAATACTGAAGTAATACGATTTTAACAACTTTTTTGCATATTTTTAACTTTTCAATTTAAATTAACTCAACTTAAATTAATTATTTATGAAGATTAAGCTATTTAAAAGCTTGTTGATTGCAGGAGCATTTTTATGCTTTGGTATGACCCAAGCACAGGAGGTGTCCGGAACAGTTTCTGACACTAGTGGACCCTTACCAGGTGCAAGTGTTCTGGTAAAAGGCACAACAAACGGTACTCAAACCGATTTTGATGGTAACTATACAATTAGTAATGTAGACAGTGGTGCTACATTAGTATTTAGCTACATTGGCTATAAAGCTACAGAAGTAGCAGTTGGTGGAAAAACCAGTATCAATGTAATTCTTCAAGAAGATGCGCAAGCATTGGAAGAGGTTGTTATTGTAGGGTATGGTTCACAAAACAAAAAAGAAATCACATCTGCAGTAGTTCAATTAGACGCTGAAGAATTTAACAAAGGGGTTGTAAACTCTCCAGCACAATTATTACAAGGGAAAGTTGCTGGTCTAACAATTACTAACAGAGGTGGTAACCCAAACTCAAATGCAACTATTCGTTTAAGAGGTTTGAGTACTACTGGAGCCAACTCGGAACCATTAGTAGTTATTGATGGTATTATTGGAGCTTCTTTAAATAACATTGATCCCAATGATATTGAAAACATAAACGTTTTAAAAGATGGATCTGCAGCAGCAATTTACGGCTCAAGAGCTTCGAGTGGTGTTATTCTAGTTACTACTAAAAAAGGTAAAGGAGGAGCGGCAAGTTTTGAATACAGTGGTCAGGCATCTGTTTCATCTATTTCAAAGTCTGTTGATGTTATGTCTACTCAAGAATTTTTAGCTGCTGGCGGTGTAGATTTAGGATCTGATAATAACTGGTTAGATTTAGTAACCCAAAATGGTACAGATTATGTAAACAATTTTGCTATTTCTGGTTCTCAAGACAATACCAACTATAGAATCTCTGCAAACCTTAGAAATTCTGACGGTATTTTAAAAAATAGTGGTTTTGACCAACTTAACACTAGAGTAAATGTAAATACCAAACTTTTAAATGACAAATTATCAGTTGGTTTTAATGCATCTTATACAAATAAGAAACAACAATTCGGTCAACTTGATGCATTACGATATGGGGTTTTATATAATCCTACAGCACCAATATATGGTGTAGACTCACCTTTTGCTTTTAATTCAGATCAATTTGGTGGTTATTTTGAAGCGCTTGGTTTATTTGATTCTTTTAACCCAGTTTCTATTTTAAATCAAAATAAAAATTATGGTAAAAGAGCTGAATTTTTAGCTGGTTTAAACTTAAAATATGCTATTACAGATGATATTTCTGTTACTGCAATGTATTCTACTCAAAACAATACCAATAGAAATAATCAATATTACCCAACAACTTCACATTATAGAGGAAATGCATCTTCCACTATTAAGGGTAGAGCTGATTTTTACAATAGTGATTACGTAAGTGATTTATTTGAATTCTATGGCTCTTTAAATAAAGGAATTAGTGATAAAATTAATTTAGGTTTCACCACTGGTTATTCTTGGCAACAACAAAACTTTAAAGAAACTAACTTAACTTTTAGAGACTTTCCAGATGCTTCTAAAGATTGGTCAGATGTAATTACAGCTTCTGGTGCTTTTCAATTAGGTGGAGCTGATAGAATTAGCGGAAATTCTTATACACGACCAGATGATAGAATTATAGCGTTCTTTAGCCGTGTAAATTTAACATGGGATAATGCTATATTTTTTAATGCATCTATGAGACATGAAGGCTCTACACGTTTTGGTGATGGTAATAAATGGGGTACTTTTCCATCTATAGGCTTAGGTGCAGATTTAAACAGATATCTTGATTTAACAAATGTAAACTTGTTAAAAGTACGTGTTGGGTATGGTGTAACTGGTGCTATCCCCGGAGGAAATGGTTACTCACAAGAAACATACAGTTGGGTTAATTCCCCAGCAGGTAGCTCTGAAACTGGATGGCAAACACTAGGAAGTGGAGATAGAGCTCCAAACCCAGATTTAAAATGGGAGGAAAAGCACGAATTAAACTTCGGTCTTGAATTTGGAATGGACAGATTTAGTGGAGTATTAGATATTTATAGTAGAGATATTAAGGATTTCATTACTGATATTGCTGTTGAAACTTCAATTCACCCATCAGGAACTATGATAGGTAATGCTGGTAAACTTAACACTAAAGGTGTTGAGTTAACATTAAACTATGATGTATTGAAAAATGATAAGTTAAATTACAATACAGGTCTAATATTTTCAACATATAAATCAACCTTGAAAGAAAATGCAATAGGATCTGCAATTTTAAAAGGAAATTTAGGAGCACCTGGACAAAATAGTACTGCTGTAGTATTAGTGCAAGAAGGTCAAGAAATAGGACAAATAATTGGTGCTGTTTGGGATGGTGAGGTTGATGCCAATGGTAGTCAAACTTTCGTAGATGTTGACGGCGATGGTACCATTGAAGTTGATCAAACTGTACAAGATTACACTGAAGGAGATTTAGCCGTTTTAGGTAAGGGTATTCCTGATTTTGAATTAGGCTGGACAAATAGAATTTCAATTGGAAATTGGGATGTAAATGCTTTCTTTAGAGGTCAGTTTGGACATAGTTTGGTAAATAACTATCGTGTATTCTTTGAACCACGTGTAGGATCACAAGCTGGTTACAACTTTGTAAATACATCTCTTGCAGATGATCGTATTACAACTGCTAAATTTAGCTCACTTTATGTAGAAAAAGCAGATTTCTTTAGATTAGACAACCTAAGTGTATCATATAGATTCAACTTAGGCGACAACCTATCTAAATACATTAAAAGCTTAAGCGCTAACATTGCAGGTCAAAACCTATTTACAATTACTAGTTATACTGGAAATGACCCTGAAGCTTCATTATCTGATGCTGGACCTACCGATAATGGTGGATTTGCCGAATTCGCTAACAATCCTGATCCATTAGTTCCAGGTATTGATAGAAGATCCAATTACTTTGCATCAAGAACCTTTAGTTTAGGTTTAGTAGCAAAATTTTAAATAGCTATGAAAATTAAAAAAATAAAAGACATGAAATTTATAGAAAAAAGTAAATTGTTTGCAGGTCTTATTTCTGGTATCTTAGTCCTAGGCGTTTCTTGTACAGACTTAGAAGAAGATTTACAGACTGAACTTACTAGTGAAATTAATACCTCAGGCACTTCACCAAGTATTGAATCAACTGGTAATGGTGGTAACGGTGGCGGTAGTGCTATTTTAGCTGGACCGTATGCCACATTACGCGACGGTAGTGCCAATCACGGTGGTTATTGGTCCGTACAATCAGTATCTACTGATGAAATGGCTATTACTCAAAAAGGTGGTGACTGGTATGATGGTGGTATCTGGTTAGATGTACACAAACATACACAAGGACCAACTAACGATCCTGTAAATGGCGCTTGGGGTAATTTGTATGCAGGTGTTAATGAATGTAACAGTAAACTAGCTGGGACATTAACACCAAATGAAACAGCGCAAATTCGTGCATTACGTGCATATTATTATTTACGTTTAGTAGATATGTATGGACGCGTTAAAATTGTTACAACACCAGGTGTTGATGCCCCACAAGCTACAAGACAGCAAGTGTATAGCTTTATTGAATCTGAATTATTAGCAACTTTAGGTATTCCTTCTGTTAGTGCTGCAATGGATTTATCAGGAAGTGATTTAAGTACTGACGATGATAAATATCGTATTAATCAATATGCTGCGTTAGGTATTTTATCTAAATTATATTTAAATGCAGAGGTATACACTGGTACACCTCAATGGCAAAAAGCATATGATGCTGCTAATTATATAATTAATAATAGTGGATATACTTTAGTTGATTCTTCTTACGAAAAAAATAACTTAGGTAAAAGACCTGGCTTAGCCACAGATCCTGAAAAATTATCAGGTTATGCAACTATTTTTGCACCAAACAACCAAAACAACCCAGAAATTATCTGGTCTATTGGATATGATGCAACTACCGGTCCTAATATGAACTTTACGCAAATGACCCTACATTATTCAAGTCAATTCTCTTGGAATTTACAAAGTCAGCCTTGGAATGGTTATGTTGCTCTAGAAGAGTTTTACAACTCTTATGATGATGCCGATGTTAGAAAAGCGAATAACTTTATTGTTGGTGAACAATTTGATTCTGGAGGAAATACAATTGTAGACTATTCAGATTCTGCGGATCCTGTATTAAATTATACACCTGCTGTAAATGAATTGGAGCCAAATGCACAACGTGATGGTGGAAGTCGTTTAGGTAAATTTAGCTTTGAGCAATTTGGAAAAGATAATATGAATAATGATTATCCAATTGTACGTTTAGGTGAAATGTATTTAAACCGAGCAGAAGCGACTGCAAGACTTGCAGGTAACTGGCCTTTAGCTGCTCCTGATGTTGACATGATTAGAGCTAGAGCAGGTTTATCAGCTATGGCTAGTATTACTGCTGATACATTCTTAGCAGAACGTGGTAGAGAAATGTTCATGGAAGCAACTAGAAGAAGTGATTTAATTCGTTTCGAAAAATGGGGTCAAGCATGGTGGGCAAAACCTGCTGACGCTGGTACTTATACATCATTGATGCCAATTCCTCAAGCGCAAATAGATGCTTCAAGTGGTTCCCTTACTCAGAACCCTGGTTACTAAGTAGCGCTAAAACATATTTAAAAAAAGGGTTACTTTTACCAGTAACCCTTTTTTTCTTTTCAAAATCTTAACTCCGATGTTAACGAAATACCTAAGTTTATTTCTACTAATATGCTTATTTTTATCTTGTGATAAAGCAGCAAAAAATATAGTAAAACCTACATTATTCAGCCTTAAACAAGCAAGTGACACACATATAACATTCAATAACGAGCTTTCTTATACCGAAGATTTTAACCCTTATGTATACCGTAATTTTTACAACGGCGCAGGTGTTGCTTTAGGTGATATAAACAATGACGGTCTTTTAGATATTTATTTTACTGGTAATCTAGTAAACAATAAACTATACTTAAATAAAGGTAATTGGGTGTTTGAAGATATAACTCAAAAAGCAGGAGTTGAATGCAAAAATATATGGTCAACAGGTGCTACGTTTGCTGATGTTAACGGAGACGGATTATTAGATTTATATGTGTGTAAATCAGGAAAACCAGAAGGTAATAATAGACACAATGAACTTTTTATCAATAATGGCAATTTAACCTTTACTGAAAAAAGTGAATCTTATGGTCTAAACATTACTGGATTATCAGTACAAGCTGCATTTTTTGATTATGACAAAGACGGTGATTTAGATTGTTATTTATTAAACAATTCTATAAAATCCATTGGAGGCTTTGACTTAATAAAAGATCAACGCAACATACCTTCACCTGACGGCAATAAGCTTTTACAAAACAGCAATGGTATATTTCTAGATGTTTCTAATGCAACTGGAATATATTCAAGTGCTATAGGATTTGGATTAGGCATTACAATATCTGACCTTAATTTAGATTCTTGGCCTGACTTATTCATTAGCAATGATTTTTTTGAAAAAGATTATCTCTACACAAATAATCAAGGTTTATCATTTAGCGAAAATTCTTCGAACAACTTTTCCTCTACATCTATGGGAAGTATGGGTGCTGACGCCGCCGACCTAAATAATGACATATATCCAGAAATTATGGTAACAGAAATGTTGCCTCAATCATTAGAACGTAAAAAAACAAAGGCAATCTACGAATCATGGGATAAATACATGTTAGCCGAAAAAAAAGGATACGGAAATCAATTACCGAGAAATGTTCTTCAACAAAATATAGGTAATTCTCAGTTTTTCGAAATTTCAAGAATAACTGGACTTGACGCTACCGAATGGAGTTGGAGTACACTCTTTTTTGATATGGATAATGACGGATTAAAAGATGTTTTTATTAGTAACGGTATATATAAAGACCTTCTAGATCGAGATTATCTTAATTATATGTCGGAACCCAACACACTCAAAAATTTAATGCATAGTAGTTCTGAGACTATTAAAAAAATGATAGATGTGATGCCTTCAAACGCTGTACCCAATGCAGCATATTTAAACAAAGGAAATTTACAATTTAGAGAATTAGCTGACTCATTAGGATTAGGCACTCCAAGTTTTAGTAACGGAAGTGTTTATGGAGATATAGATAATGATGGAGATTTAGATTTGATAGTAAATAATGTCAACATGCCAAGTTTTGTATACGAAAACACATCAAAAAACAATTATATAAAAATAAGGTTTAAGGGTAATACACAAAACACATATGCCATTGGAGCAAAAGTATACGCTTATTACAATAACAACTCACAAGCGTTTTATGAAAATTTTAATTCGCATGGATTTCAAAGTTCCACAGCGCCAGAAATTGTTATAGGTCTTGGCAAAACCAAAATAATTGATAGTCTTAAAATTATTTGGCCTAATAATCAAGTATCGCTATTTAAATCAATTAAATCAGATACAACTTTGTTAGCAGAGCAATCTCAGGCAGATTTAAAATTAAAAACGTCAACTCCTTTAATTTCGGCATTACTAAAACCCGCTAATTTATTGTTCGAGTATATCCATATTGAAAACCCAACTATAGACTTCAAAAAAGAACAACTTTTAGATAGAATGGTTAGTAATGAAGGTCCTGCTTTCACTTCTGCAGATATAAATAATGATGGTATCCTAGATTTTTACGTTGGAGGAGCAAAAAACCAAAGTGGGCAACTTTTTATAAGCAGTCCAAAAGGATATAAAAATACTGAACTCCCATTTAGTCAAGATAAAGCAAGTGAAGATACGGATGCAGTGTTTTTTGATAGCGACAATGATGGAGATCTAGATCTTTATGTTGCGAGTGGTGGAAAAGCATTTTCAAGGTTCGATACTAACCTCAACGATAGGTTATATATAAATAATGGCAACTCAAATTTTATTAAACTTAAAATACTATTACCATTTTCTAAACCATTAAGCACATCTACCGTTTCTGTAGAAGATATTGACCTAGATGGAAAAACCGATATATTTATTGGCGAACGATTTAACCCAGAAGCTTATGGTGCACCTAGTAGTGGTTATGTATTAAAAAATTTAGGAAATAATACTTTTATTCCATTAGAGCAAAAAGAGCTTAAAGATATCGGATTAATAACTTCATCACATTGGGTAGATTTAAATAATGATAAATATCCAGATTTAATAATCGCTGGTGAATGGATGCCTATTTCAATTTTTATAAATAATAATGGCACTCTTATAAATAAAACAAATTCATTTAATTTAAATAATTCAATCGGAATTTGGTCTAGCCTAAAAGTATTAGATATTGATAATGATGGAGATCAAGATATCATAGCTGGCAATATTGGAAATAATTATTCCTATAAAACAGGAACTACACTTTTTTTTAATGATTTTGACAAAAACGGCAAACCAGAAGCCATATTATGTCAGAAAATTGAAAATAAATACTATCCTATTATAGATAAAGATGAACTGGTTTCACAATTACCTTTCTTAAAAAAGAAGCTATTATATTATAAAGATTACGCTAAAATCGACATGGCAGCACTATTTGGCGAGACCATCTTAAACCAAACTGTTAAATATGAACTAAATACAACAGAAACAAGTTTGTTTATAAATAACAATAGTAATTTTACACAAGCTTATTTACCTAAAGAACTTCAATATTCTATAGTTTATGCGATTGAAGCAACTGACCTAAACAATGATGGCTTCATTGATTTATTATTTGGAGGAAATCAAGATTTAATAAAACCACAATTTGGTAAACTTGACGCTTCCAAAGGTTGGATTTTATTTGGTGGCAAAGATATTTCGTCATTTACTAAGGCAACTCCCCAAATATTACATATTGATGGCCAAATAAGAAATTTAAAGGCTATGAAGCATTTAAATAAAACTATAATTATTGCAACAATAAATAACTCTACAGTTAATTTTTACGAATATGAAAAATAAGATAACCTACACATTCCTAATTTTATTTATTACTATCTTTTTACTTTCATGCCAATCAGAATACACCAAACTAGTAAAGCGAGAACTAAATTCTGGAGTAAAAAAAGACTCATTACTTTTTGATTTAAAGTTTGGCGACACCAAAAAAGATTTTTTTGACCGATGCATGACACTTAACAAAAAAGGACTATTAACTCAAGGTCCAAGTAATAATTATGCCCAATACACTTTAAAAGAGTCCAAAACCACTGAAAAAACAAGCGATATTATACTTTTATTCTATGCAAAGACAAATGAAAATTATATTATTACTGGTATGGATATGAAGTTCTATTATTCTGCATGGGCACCCTGGAATGAAAATCTAAAAGCAAAACAATTAATACCTAGAGTAAAAGACACCATACTTAATTGGTTTCCAGGTAATAAATTCATTGACATTACTTTAAAAGATAAGAGTCAAATAAGTATAAAAGTGGATGGTAACCGACAGATTAAATTGTCGGAGGATCCAAACTCCAAAGATGTTAATGTATTGATTGAAAATTTAAATAAAAAGTACAATGCAGAAGATCTATAATATTCTTGTTTTATTTCTTATAATTATTGCATTATCATGTAAAAAAGATAATGCTCCAGAAAATAATACTACTAAGCCATTATTTACATTATTAAGTGCAAAAGAAACAGGAATTAATTTTAATAATGAACTTCCATTTAGCCAAGAATTTAATGTGTATACCTATAGAAATTATTACAATGGTGGTGGCGTAGCATTAGGAGATGTAAATAATGATGGATTAGTCGATATTTATTTAACTGCCAATGCCAAAGAAAATAAGCTTTATATAAACAAAGGCAATTTTAAATTTGAAGATATTACTACCTCTGCAGGTGTATCAGGCACAAAAGCATGGTCTACAGGTGTTACTATGGTAGATATTAATGGTGATGGATTTTTAGATATTTATGTCTGCAATTCAGGTGATGTACATGGTGACAACAAGCAAAATGAATTGTTTATTAATTCTGGAATTAAAGATTCAGATGGAAAAATAACCTTCATAGAAAAAGCAGAAGAATATGGTCTTGCCGATAAAGGATACTCAACACACGCCTCATTTTTTGATTATGATAAGGATGGTGATTTAGATGCATATATATTAAACAACTCTTACCAAGCAATTGGAAGCTTTAATCTTAAGAAAAATGAACGCCCGAAACGAGATCCAGAAGGAGGAGATAAACTTATGGAAAATATCAACGGAGTTTTTAAAGATGTAAGCGTAAAGGCAGGAATATACGGGAGTATTATTGGGTTTGGATTAGGCGTAACCGTAGGTGATGTAAATAATGACGGGTGGGATGACATTTATGTGTCCAACGACTTTTTTGAGCGAGATTATCTTTACATGAATAAACAAGACGGCACTTTTGACGAAGTACTAACGCAACAAATGAAATCCATAAGTGGCGCCTCTATGGGAGCCGATTTAGCGGATATTAATAATGATGGAAACAACGACATTTTTGTAACCGAAATGTTACCAAAAGATTATAAACGATTAAAATCAGTGACCACATTTGAAGATTGGAATAAATATCAATACAATGTAAAAAATGGTTATTACCACCAGTTCACCAGAAACATGTTGCAATCTAATAATGGTAATAATACCTTCAGCGAAGTAGGCAGGTTTAGTGGTGTTGAAGCATCTGATTGGAGTTGGGGAGCATTATTTTTTGATATGGATAATGACGGATTAAAAGATTTGTTTATTGCAAATGGTGTATATCAAGACTTAACGGATCAAGATTATTTACAATACATTTCAAGTGAGGAAATTGTCAAAAGTATTGTGAACAAGCAAGGCATTGACTATAAACAGTTAATTAAGGTTATCCCTTCCAATAAGGTAGCCAATCAAGCATATAAAAATTTAGGAAATTTAAATTTTGAACTCTATACTGATTCCGGTTTATTGGAACCTAGTTTTTCAAATGGCTCGGCATACGGCGATTTAGATAATGATGGAGACCTTGATCTTGTTGTAAACAACATAAATTCAGACTTATTTATTTATGAAAATAATAATAACAATCTTTCTAAAAACCATTATATAAAAGTTAAACTTCAAGGTGAAGGCAAAAACACACAAGCTATTGGTGCCAAAGTACAAATCTATTTAGAAAAAGACACACTTCTATATGAAATGCAACCAATAAGAGGTTTTCAGTCAAGCATGGACTATACCCTAACAATGGGTATAGGAAAAGAAAAACAGCTAAATTTGCGTGTAATTTGGCCTAATGGAAAAACTACCTTAGTTGAAAACACCAAAGTAGATAATACAATTATACTTTCACAAGTGAATGCTACAGAAAACTACGCGTATCCGAAAAGAGATTTAGAAAATATTTTTATTAAAAGCATGAATAATATTGAATACAAGCATGTTGAAAATAATTATGTCGACTTTAATCGAGATCGACTTCTAAATACTATGATGAGTACGGAAGGTCCAAAAATGGCAATCGGAGATGTAAATAAGGATGGGTTTTCAGATTTATTTATAGGAAGCTCCGCCGGAAACAGTCCAACATTGTTATTGGGAAATAAAGATGGTTTTAGAAATAGTGCGAAGAAACTTGTTTTTGATAAAAACGCAGCATCAGAAGATGCCGATTGTATATTTTTTGATGCCGACAATGATAACGATTTAGATTTATATGTATGCAGTGGAAGCGTAGAATATTCAAATTTTTCATCTAATTATTTGGATCGTTTATATTTAAATGACGGCAAAGGAAATTTTTCAATTTCTAATCAAAAACTGCCCAATCCAAACTCTTATAATAGCACAAGTAATGTTACTTCATCTGATATTGATGGTGATGGTGATCAAGATTTATTTGTTGGTGAAAGGGTTATCCCTTCTAAATACGGCATGCCTGGTTCTGGTTTTTTATTAATTAATAATGGTAAAGGTTTGTTTACCGATGAAACACAAACACTAGCTCCCGAATTTATAAATCTTGGAATGATTACCGATGCAGAATTTGTAGATCTGGATGGTGATAATGACCAAGACCTCGTAGTTGTTGGAGAGTTTATGGAAATAACAATTTTTAAAAATGAAAAGGGAAAGTTTAAAAAAGAAAATAGTTCTTTACCCGATTTATTTGGCTGGTGGAATACAGTACATACTACTGATATTGATGGTGATGGCGATTTAGATATTATTGTTGGAAACCATGGTTTAAATAGTAGATTTAAAGCAACAACAAAAAATCCTATTAAACTCTTTGTAAAAGATTTTGACAATAATGGTAGAGTAGATCCAATTATGACATTTACAGCTCAAAATGGTAAAGATTATCCATTTGCATTAAGACATGATCTCATTGACCAAATAAAAAGTCTGAAAAAAATATTTCCAGACTACAAATCCTTTCAAGACGCTACTATTAATGAAATATTAAGTCCAAAACAACTAGAAAATGTAGCTGTATTAAAAGCAACAACGCTTGAAACCACCCTGCTTATTAATGAAGGTAATTTTAAATTCAAAAAGATAATATTACCTTATGTTGCACAATTAACTCCAATTTACGCCATAAACTCTGGCGATTTTGATCAAGATGGGGACATAGATATTATCATGGGTGGAAATCTATATAATGCAAAACCAGAAGTAGGCCGTTATGATGCGTCATATGGAGTTTTTATTGAAAATAAAGGTAATCTCAAATTTGAAGCAAATGCAACGAATAAAGGTTTTAATATAGACGGAGAAATAAGGAGCATTAAAACCATTCCAAATACAAACAAAATAATAGTTACAAGAAATAATGATTCATTGGTACAATTTTCTTTTGGTAAAAATGCGCAATAGTGCACTAATCATCTTTGGATTACTTGTTATTGTAGCTTGTTCAGAAAAAGAACAAACTAATACGAGTAAATCCAAATTATTTACATCTATTTCATCTGAAAAAAGTGGAATTAGTTTTGAGAACAGCTTATTTTTTAAAGAACATTTAAATATTATAGATTATTTATATTACTACAACGGTGGTGGAGTTGCTGTAGGCGATGTTAACAATGATGGATTAGATGACATTTTCTTAACTGCCAATCAATTACCTGATAAACTATATATAAATAAAGGAAACTTACAATTTGAAGATATTTCAAAAAATGCAGGAATTTCAATAGATTCTACTTGGTCCTCTGGAGTAAGTATGGAAGATCTAAATAATGATGGACTTTTAGATATATATGTTTCAAAAGTGGGTGTTTTTCATAAAAATTCGCATAACCAAGTATATATAAATCAAGGAATAAATACTGAAACTGCAAATCCTCATTTCAAAGAAATGAGCAAGGAATTAGGCCTTTATTTTAAAGGTTTTAGCACTCAGTCTGCATTTTTAGATTATGATAATGATGGTGATATGGATATGTATCTTCTTAATCATGCTGTCCATACGCCTGGCAGCTATGGCAATATTGATAATAGAACAAAAAAAGATAGTCTTTCAGGAGATCTATTTTATGAAAACAAGCTAAATGAAGGTAAATTTTACTTTGAGGATGTTACCAAAAAAGTAGGTATTTATTCAAGCACACTTGGTTATGGATTAGGAATCAATGCATCAGATATAAATGGTGATGGCTATACAGATATTTATGTTAGTAATGATTTTCATGAAAACGATTATCTCTATATAAATAATGGACCTAATACTGAAAATGGCAAATTCACATTTACTGAAAGCTCCGAAAAATTCTTTGGACATACCAGTAGATTTTCGATGGGGTTAGATATTGGCGATCTTAACCAAGATAACCAACCTGATGTTTTCACACTAGATATGATGCCCTATGATCCAGAAATCTTTTTAAAATCTGCGGGAGAAGATAGTGATAAGATTACCCAGATAAAAACCAATTTCGGCTATCAACCACAGTATGCCCGAAATACCATGCAAATAAATACTGGAAATGGTTTTTCCGATATGGCACCGCTAACACAAACTCATGCAACTGATTGGAGTTGGAGCGCCTTAATTCAAGATTTTGATAATGATGGACTTAATGATATTTTTATTACAAACGGTATCTACAAGCGACCTAATGACTTAGATTATATTAATTATTTAAGTACAACTGACTTTGCAAAATACAATCAAGGAAATCAAGTAGACCTTGCTAAAAAACTTATTGAGCAAATGCCAACTATTAAACTGCCCAATGTCTTATTCAAAAACAAAGGAGATTTCAATTTTGAAAAACTCACGGATGAAGTCGGTCTTACGGAATCATATTCAAATGGAGCAGCCTATTCAGATTTTGATAATGATGGTGACTTAGATGTAATAATAAATAACATTAATTCTCCTGCAACTTTATTACAGAACAATAGTACTCCCCAAAACTATGTGCAATTTTATATTCAAGAAAATCAATTGCAACCCAATGCTCTAGGAGTAAAAGTACGTGTTTATAGTAATGGTAGTTTTCAAGAAAAGCAACTTGTCACTACAAGAGGATTCCAATCTAGTTCCACTCGAAATATACATTTTGGTTTAGGTGATATTAAAAAAATTGATTCCGTACAAATTCAATGGAAAGATGGTTTTGTACAAACAGAAACAAATAACAAACTTAATAGTATAATTAAGGTAAGTCGAAATGATGGTTTAGGTAGAAAATTTAATAATCCTATTGCTCAAAAGACCTTTACTGAATTCCCATACATTCATTTTGAAAATGATTATTTAGATTATGGTCGAGAGCCACTAATGCCTGAAAAACTATCAACAGAAGGTCCTACTATACTGTATGACGATTTCACAAATGACGGAGTAAAAGATATTTTTATTGGAGGAGGAAGGTACCAAAAACCATCATTCTATAAAGGATTATCAAACGGTCAGTTTCAATTAATAAATATTCAAGCATTTAATATAGATGATAAATATGAAGACGTGGATGCCGTAGCATTTGATCTTGAAAATGATGGCGATTTAGATATTTATGTACTAAGTGGGGGAAATGACCGTGAGCAAGGCGATCCTGTATTAGAAGACCGCATGTACTTAAATGATGGAAAAGGAACTTTTACTCGCATTATTGCGCAACTACCTTCTACAAATGGTGGAAGTGTAAGTGCCGGAGATTACAATAATGACGGATATATTGATTTGTTTGTTGGGAGCCGATCAGTCCCTGGAAATTATGGAATGCCTCCTATCAGCCTGATCTTAAAAAACAATCAAAAAGGAGGGTTCTCTGTTGTTGCTCAAGACCAAATGGGCATGATAACAGATAGTGAATGGGCCGATTTAAATAATGATGGTTATAAAGATCTTGTTATCGTTGGAGATTGGATGCCCGTTACCATTCTTATGAATCAAAAAAATGGAAAATTTAAATACGATACTCCTAATCTTGGACTAACCAAAACATCAGGGCTTTGGAACACAATAGAAATTGCCGATATTGATGGCAATGGCTACTTGGATATTTTAGCAGGAAATGTTGGTGAAAATTTTAAATGGCATGCAAGTCCAGACCAACCAGTAAAGCTCTATATAGATGATTTTGATAATAACGACTTTTTAGACCCTATAATTTTCTACCCACTTTTTGACAACTATGTTCCATTTGCTAATAGAGCTACCTTAAACAAACAACTCCCCTACTTAGCAAAACGATTCAAAAGCTATAAGGATTTTGCTAAAATTAAAACCATAGAAGATTTAATCGGTAAACCTGAAAAAGACATCAAAATAAAAAAAGAACTGCATGAACTCCGTTCTATGTTGTATTTAAATACAGGCAAATCTTTCAAAGGTCACCCATTGCCTAAAGTTGCACAAGCTAGCACAATTAATGATTTTTCAATTTGTGACTCCGGAATTTATTATATTGGAAATTACAAAGGTTTTGTGACGGAATTAGGTAATAGTGATGCTAATTCAGGTGGTAAACTATCACAATTCAAAGACTCACTATTTATAACTCATAAAAAATTAAATTTGCCCAATTTTTTAGAATACAGACGAATTGTTAAACTAAATAATAATCAATTTTTGATTATATCTAACAACAATAGAGCCTATATTCTTGAGTAAGAAAATTCCAGATAAATAGGTTGTTAAAGTAAATGTATTTTAGCTTTTAAGATTCATTGTAACCATTTATTATTATGACCGTTATATAAATCAATATTTCAATAACAATTTTAATTAGAAAAATGTAAATTTGAATTCTTCCATAAGAATGTCTTGCCATAGTTACTAAATAAGATAACATTTGACCATTTTAAAATGAAAAAAATAATAGTATTATGTTTAATAGGTTTGAGTCTTTTTTCATGTAAAAAAGAGCAACCAATAACTGTTAATGTCGAAGATTTGCATGGCTCAGTGGATAAAGTTACTGAGATTATGATTCATGATATTTTTTCACCGCCTGTAGCAAGTAGGATTTTTGCATATCCTTCAATTGCTGCTTATGAAATTGTTGCTTTAAATAATCCTGAATATCAATCACTGGCTGGCCAAATTAAAGGCCTAACCCCGATTCCAATTCCTAAAATAAATGAGACTATTAATTATCAAATATCGGCATTAGTCGCACAGATGGAATTGAATAAAAAACTAATTTTCTCCGAAGATAAAATGGAGTTTTATAGCGATAGTCTATATACTATTTGGAAAGAAAAAAATGAACCACTTTTTAATGCATCTGAAGCATATGGGCTAGAAGTTGTTGAACACATTGCTGCTTGGATGAAAAAAGACAATTACGACCAAACTCGTACTATGTCTAAGTTCACTGTAGATACAGATAACCCTGAACGTTGGCAACCCACACCCCCAGCTTATATGGACGGCATAGAACCTCATTGGAATAAAATCAGAACATTTGCAATAGACTCAGCGCAACAATTTAAACCAGTTCCTCCTCCTGCTTTTTCAATGGACAAAAACGCCGATTTTTATAAGGAAGTTAAAGAAGTTTATGATATTAGTAATAAAATAACTGCTGAAGGTGATACGTCTGAAGAAGTGGCCATGGCAAAATTCTGGGACTGTAACCCATACGCTTCTGTATCACGTGGTCATCTTATGTTTGCCACTAAAAAAATAAGTCCTGGAGCACATTGGATGGGAATTACTAAAATAGCATGTAGAAAAACAAATAATGATTTTGATCAAACTGTTTACGCTTACACCAAAACTTCCATAGCAATGGCAGATGCTTTTATTAGTTGTTGGGATGAAAAATATAGAAGCAATTTAATTCGACCAGAGACATTAATTAACCAATATATTGATGAGAATTGGGTGCCTATATTGCAAACGCCACCGTTCCCAGAATATACAAGTGGACATAGCGTTGTTTCTGGGGCTGCATCCACAGCACTAACAGATATATTCGGTGACAACTTTGCTTTTGCAGATGATACAGAGGTGGCTTTTGGATTACCAGTGAGAAATTTTTATTCGTTTAATCAAGCTGCACAAGAGGCCGCCATGAGCCGAATGTATGGCGGAATTCATTATAGATCGGCTGTAGAAATTGGAATAATTCAAGGCAGAGAATTGGGCGCATATGTTGTTCAAAAACTTCAAATGGCAACCAAAAAACAATAGTATCTTAAGGCATAAAGAAAAAATAAAAAGGGAACTACTATCTTAGTTCCCTTTTTATTTTTTAATAAGATTATTTAGACAACATTTTATCTAGCGAAATAAATATAAATAGAAATAACAATCACACAAATAGCCAACCCAACTTGTTTCACATATTTATAGGGTTCTATAGATACCTGATTCGTATACTCTAAAACATAAGGCTCTTTTCTTGGCTTGAAATATCCAATAACTAACATAATAACTATGTTTAATACAAATAAAATTGCCATATTATGAAGAAAGTGAGGATATGCATCTGCTTCTATTAATCTAAGTGCTGCAGGATCTGTTATTCCAGAAGCTTCTGCTTTTTCTAAAGCTGCTGAGACTTTACTTGGACCAATAAAAAATTCACTAATAATATATAATACAGATCCTGAAATTATACCAATCTTTGCCGCAATTGCAGGTACTCTTTTAGTTAAATACCCCACAACAATAATTGTGAAAATTGGAATACTATAAATCCCATTTATCTTCTGTAAATAATTAAATAAACTTCCTGCATTAGCAATTAAAGGTGCAATAAACATCGCTGCTAATGCCAAACATACCCCAAAGATTTTCCCATATTTTACGACAACATTTTCTGGAGCCTCTTTATTGATATGTTGTTTATAAATATCAATACCAAATAAGGTTACAGAACTATTTAAAACACTGTTAAAGGAGCTTAATATAGCGCCAAAAAGTACCGCTGCAAAGAAACCTACTAATGGCTTAGGTAATACTGCTCGAACCAATTCAGGATACGCCAAATCGCTTGATGCTAATCCATTATCAAAATAATGATAGGCAATCATCCCTGGCAACACTAAAATTACTGGTCCTAATATTTTTAAGAAAGAAGCTAATAACAATCCTTTTTGGCCCTCTGCTAAATTTTTCGCTCCTAATGCACGCTGAATAATTTGCTGATTAGTTCCCCAATAAAACAATTGTACCAACATCATTCCTGTGAAAATTGTTGCAAAAGGAACCTCTTGACCAGGGTTTCCTGTTGAATCAAATCGTTCTGGATTTGAAGAAATTAAAGTATCTAAACCGCCCATAACACTACCATCTCCGATGGCCATTAATCCAAAAATGGGTATCAAAACCCCTCCAATTAATAAACCTATCGCATTTATAGAATCTGATACTGCAACCGCTTTCAGGCCTCCAAATACTGCATAAATAGATCCAATAATTCCAATTCCCCAGATACAAATTACTAATGCTGTAGAATCAGAAACGCCTAAAAGTGTAGGTACATCAAACATGCCGCTTATCGCTACTGATCCTGAATATAAAATTACGGGTAATAGAACTACAACGTAACCCGTTAAAAACAAGGCCGAAGTAATTGTTTTGGTAGCGACATCAAATCGTTTTGCTAAAAATTGCGGAACCGTTGTTAACCCTCCTTTTAAATATCTTGGTAATAAAAAAATTGCCGTTACCACAATGGCTATTGCGGCTAAAGTTTCCCACGCCATTACCGATAACCCATCTTTATAGGCACTACCATTTAATCCTACAATCTGTTCTGTAGACAAATTGGTTAATAGTAAAGAGCCTGCTATTACACCAGCTGTTAAGCTTCTACCTCCTAAAAAGTAGCCATCAGAGGATGTCTCATCTGTTTTTCGCGTTGCGAAATAGGCTATTATTGCAACTAGTGCAGTAAAACCTACGAAAGAAATTATTCCTAACATTATTATTTAGTTGTTTGGTTATATCTGATAAATATATTGGAATTTTTAAAGAAAACTCAATTTACACTAACATAATCTGCTACATTTCTATCTTATGTATAAAAACACCCCTACTATAACGTTTTCATTACTATAAAATTCTTTTAACAGGATTTTCACCTTTTTAAAAATGCTATTTTGTTGCTTTGTATAACGCAATACGTTTTAGCTACATTAATTTCTATTCATCTAAAATTTAATATGAAGGTAATTTCATTAGTATATATTTTAATCTTTTTAAATGGTTGTTCTAATTACGGGCAACTTACTTATGTGACAAAGCTACCAAAGGAGATAAAAGAAAATTCGGGAATTGCCTATTACGCAAATAACAAAGCATGGTTGATTGAAGACCATGGAAACGACGATATTCTTTACCAAGTAGATTTTAACGGTAAGCTTTTAAAAAAGTTACGGGTGAAAAATGCTAAAAATCAAGATTGGGAAGATTTAACCCAAGACAATGAGGGAAACCTTTATATTGCTGATATTGGGAATAACGATAACAAACGTAAAGATTTAGTAATTTATAAAGTTCCTAATCCTGAAATTGAACGAGGTGATAAAATTAATGCGCGCAAAATAGACTTTCATTATCCCGAACAAATAGAGTTTCCACCAAAAAAGGATAATTTAATATACGATGCGGAATCCTTGTTTCATTTTAAAAATTCGCTTTATATTATCACAAAAAACAGATCACAACCATTTAATGGAAAAGCTTTAATTTACAAAATTCCAGATGTTGAAGGGAAATATACAGCTGAATTAGTAGGTGAATTCACTCCTTGCAATACTGCTAGGGTTTGTCAAACTACCTCTGCCACTATCTCTCCAGATGGAAAAAAACTAGTAATTCTTGGTTATGGCTTTCTTTGGATTTATTCAGATTTTGAAGGTGATGATTTTATTAATGGCACTTTAAAAACCATAGATTTAGGTGCAACTACGCAATTAGAATCCGTTTGCTTTAAAGACGAAAATACTTTACTTATTTCGGATGAAGAACGTGCCAAAACAGGTCAAAATTTGTACACTTATAAATTAAATTAGTTGGTTCAAATGCTCTTAGAAACCAAAACCCAAACCAAAAGTCAGCCTTGCCCCGTCTTCACTATTGAAAATGGCTAAATTAACAGAAATCATATCTGCTGCATTCAAGAAAAATCCTCCACCATACGAGGTATGCCAAGTATCAGAATCAACATTAGGCATCCAAACTTTACCATAATCAAAACCACCATAGAAACCCAAAGCAGATGGCAAAATATTGGTGCGTTTTTTCTTTAAGCTAAATCGTATATCTGTATTTTGATAGTACGATGATTTACCAGTAAATCGTTGATTTCTAAATCCACGAAGTCCATCAACCCCGCCAATACTTGCACCTTGATAAAATTCGAAATCTGTACCAATATTAAAATGTGCTTTCCATTTGGTGGCTAATACAAGTCTCCCACTCGGTATGAGCTTATAATCGAAAGACAAACTCGGAATTATATAAGCAAATTCATTATTCGTAGCATTTAAATCTGTTTTATAGCCAATTTTTAAAGTTGTACCCATTCCTAAAGTCGGAAATGCTTGATTGTCTTTATTCTCAAAAGTGTACTCCGCCTCGGTTCCGATAAAACTAGTTCTAGTTTCTTCGCCATTGGCTTGATAAAATTGATTTATAAATCTATCATCTGTTTCTTCAACCTCAATTGACTCATACACTATACCTGCTTTAAACTTTGCGCCTAACCTACCTCTCCAGACTAAAGAAGGAGAAAATTTTATAGTTTCTATCCGTACTCTGTTGAAATCTAGGTCTAATTCATCATCAAAATTTTGAGTATCATTTCCTAGACCGAAAAAATTTATTGAAAAATTAGGACTTGTAAAACGTGTTGCTAATTCTAAATTCCAATTTTCAAAAATATGTGCAAACTCCCCTTTATATGCAAGCTCATAACCACTTGTGGCGAAATAATATGATGCCATTATATCGTGTTTTTCAGTAAAGGGATTCTGTCTAAATCCATTATACGTATAGGTGTTCTGAAAACCTATTTTAACCCCATCATCTGGATTAAAGCCTATAGTGGGTATAATTTGATTGGTGCTATTTCTTATTTTTAAAGGCTGGTAGGTATTTACCGTATAATCATCTGTCAACTTTACCTTAGCACCATTGCTATTCTTAAATGTATTCTTTTTACTCTTGTAATCGTAAATACTTATATTTCGGGAGGTTTCAACATCATAAATATCATTATTTTGCCCCCCTATTAATCGGATTTTAATAGCATTATTTTTCACTCCTCTTACCTCGAACAAATCATCGTCATCTAAGCCATACACCCAGATCTCTTTAGTGTTTTTTTTGTTGAATACCTTTTCAAAAAAGAGCTTCTTTTTTTTATCCCCTATATTTCTATACACCTTAATTTCGGTTTCATTTTCATTAATTCTATTGACAACAAACCAATCATCCTTATCTGTCCCAGTTACAATTGCAAATTTATTTAGGATAGAAAAATATTCTTCTGCTGTTTGATCAATAGTCGATAAGCGTGCTAATAATGTGTTTTTAATTTCAGAAACTTTTTCGTCTCTCACTTCTTCAGGAAAAGCTAAAAGCGCTTGGTCTATAATCTCAGCAGTTAAATTTTTCTTTAGAAAATTTGCTTGTTTTATCCATTCACTTTCTGTGGTTTCTGGCAATAATGCCATATCTAAAACGTAAGTTTTAGGTGATGAATTAAAACCTTTTACACTCCTAATTTCCTCATTAAAACCTTCCATAAGTCGCAAACCAGGTATAATTCGTGTTGCTATATTCATTAAGAGACCATCTCCCATTTTAGAAAAAACCTGATCTCTATCTCGTGGCACTGGCTTATATACAATCTTCTTTGAGTCTTTCTCCTTAAACTCTGCCCAACGCCATTGGTCGGTATGCCTGTCCCAATCTCCAATAGCCATATCAAACAAACGGGCTCTTATATATAGTTTAGTATCTACACTATATTTCTCATCATCTCGCAAATCTTCAAGTAGAGTATCGGTACTTTTTAAATCATTGCTATAACCAAAACTTTTTAAATCTCCGTGTCCATCCCCCGCATGTTCTTCGATCATATAAAGTTCATCGCCGAATGAATCATTATATTCTTTTAATGCTGTTTGTTTCGGAACATAATAAAGCACAGGATTTGTATGGTATAATTCTACTGCATCAGATAAAGTTGCCATTGCAAATGGAGCAAAGGGATGGGCTCCAGTATAAAAATCTTCCAACACGTTTTCAGTATATGTATCTTTTAAATCATCTAATACATATTGATCTTGAAATGCCATAGATTGGAGGTATAATTCGGCACTTTTACGAATGGCACGCATCACGTATTCTTTACCATTTTTATCTTGTAGTCTTAATGATTTAGATTGATGCCCTCCTCCTTTTTTAACGGGTTCTAAACCGCCAAAAAGAGTATCCAGAAGTACTGTTGGTGCTGAAATTTTAGTCCCGTAATACTTTCGATATTTTTCTCCCCAAATTTTTTTATAAAACTTAGACTTATTTACCTCTTCATCCGTATAAATAGATGCGGTAACCCTTGCTGGAAAAATAGTGTCATACTTTTCGTCATTTAAAATACGATCTCTTTTTAACACCTCGGTTCCAAAAAGAAAGCTTTCTGTTTCATTCTCATCCAATCCATAAAATCTAACTTTAGAAGAACCATCTTTGTATACTTCTAAAACAGCATAACCCATTTGACCAGTAGAAAACTCACTGCCATTTAAAAGTCTTGTATTTCCTTTTTTTGCACCAGCTCCACTTACGATTTGAGGCGTGTTTTTCTCCACAATATATTGCAACGTATGTTCATGGCCCGAAACAAAAATTACTTTGTCTGAAAACTGGGCCAAAGTGGTAATCCGATTGCTTAATTCCCTATATATTTTGTTATTCTTATCTTCTATTGAAGGCCCTGCTGTTTTTCGCAGCACATTTGCTATCGAGCCTAAAATTGGAAGTGGAATATTTTTACTCGATGGATAAAGTTGTTGTTTTATAGAAGTTTGGCCTCCATGTGATCCATAGGAAAACATTGGATGATGCAATGCGATTATTGTGGTACGCTCTCTATTATCTTTTATAATATCTTCTAATTCTAGTAAAAACTTATCCCTACTCTTAATAGCACATTTATCATTGATGTCCGGTCGCTTGTCCCAATTAGTCAGATACCATTCTGTATCTATAGCAACCACTACGACATCATCATTAATATCAATTATTTTGATTGGACAACCATTTTCTGGAAAAAAGACTTCTTCACTATCTAATCGTGCTTGAATATATTCTTGTTCTCTTTTAAGTCCTATAAGTCCTTCTGTATACCAATCATGATTGCCTGGAATAAAAAACTTATTCCCTTTAAAATTATCTAATGTAGACATCTGAGCATTCAAATGGCTAGCAGCTGTTCTAAAAGCCTGAGTAGAATCTATAGGATCAGGCAAACCTGCAGGGTAAATGTTATCGCCTAGAAAAATAGCGGTACTATTCTTATCGGCTTGGTTTAACTTTTTTTTAAAAGCTTTCAAGGCAGAATTCATTCCTCCTAATGGCGATAAACCCGCATCACCAATTAAATAAAAAGTATGCGAGACCTCTTTAGTTGTTAGAACATCTTCCTTATTTTCCAGATTTTTATACTTAGCATGATACGTAGCGCATCCTGAAAAAAACAAAAGAATTACAATAAGAGTAAAATGTTTACGCATAGCGGCAATCAAAGAGTTATAAAATTTGTAATTTGGGCCTTATAATCATATTTTTATGACCGACATATTATCCAAAACAGAAGAATATGCAACTGAGCTACTAACTACTAAATTAGATAGCAAATACCTTTATCATAATCTAAGACACACCCAAAGAGTCGTTAAAAGTACTAAAGAATTACTAAACTTTTATAACCTCAAGGAAGAAGAAAGTAACGCAATCACTATCGCCGCATGGCTTCACGACGTTGGATATTCGGTAAGCTCAACCGATCACGAAGAACATGGTGCTAAAATTGCAAAAGCTTTTTTAAAAAGTTTAGATTGTGATCCTAATTTTATTGGTACGGTTTGCCAATTAATCTTAGCCACAAAAATGAGCTATGAGCCTAAGAATATTTCAGAAGAAATCATTAAAGATGCCGATTGCTCACACTTTTCACAAAGCAGTTATCTCGAGACTTCAGAGCTTTTACGTGAAGAATTGGCGCAATTGGAAATTGCCACTTACACCCGAAAAGAATGGCGCAATCAGAACATACAGTTATTTCGAACAAAACACCGATATTATACGGATTATGCCAATGAAAATTGGAAAACTAAAAAAGATAAAAACTTAAAAAAGCTTCTTCAGAAAAAGTCAAAAACTAGCAAACTAATTCAAAAAGAACAACTAAAAGCAAAGTATAAAAATGAAAGTCCTGATCGAGGTATACAAACACTTTTTCGTGTTACCTTAAAAAATCATTTAACACTTAGCAATATTGCTGATACAAAAGCCAATATATTATTATCAGTTAATGCTATAATAATATCTCTTGCTCTTTCTAGTCTTATACCAAAATTAGATAATCCTTCTAATAATTATTTAATTTACCCAACAATTATTTTCGTTTTATTTAGTGTAGTATCTATGGTATTGGCCGTTTTAGCGACTAGACCCAACGTTACAAGTGGTGAATTCACCAAGGAGGATGTCGAAAACAAAAAAGTGAACTTGCTATTCTTTGGTAATTTTCATAAAATGAAATTACAAGATTATGAATGGGCAATTATGGAATTAACGAAAGACAAAGATTATATCTACTCCTCCTTAACAAAAGATTTGTACTTCTTAGGTTTAGTTTTAAATCGAAAATATAAACTTCTTAGATGGACTTACACCATTTTCATGATTGGAATGGTATTGTCTGTAATTGCCTTCGCCGTTGCTTTTAAATTTTATGGTCCAGAACGTATTATTCAACTTCCAACCTAAAATAAATACTTTTAGAGTGTAATTTTCACTACCAACCACCACCTTGATTTTCTTTATGTTATTGATATGGCATACGTAGAGCGCTATTATTAATTGAATAAATTATATTTTTCAATGTCAACTACTGGTGAAAAACTTAAAGAACGAATAAAAGAACTTACTTGCCTATATGAAGTAACTTCTATTATTGTCAATTGCGATTACAATCAATTAGAAACCTCATTAGAGGCGATTGTTAACTGTCTTAAAAAAGCATGGAGATTCGAGAAACATACTTTTGTTTTTTTGTCGTGTACTAATTTTAAGATTAGCTCCGATTTAAAAGCCCCAGAATTAATAACCCTAAAATCTAACATAAAAATTTTTAATAAAATTGATGGATTTATTAAAGTTGGATACCCGAAAGACAAATATATAGACTCTGATTTTTTAGAAGAAGAAGTAACCTTACTAAATAATGTTAGTTTGGCAATTGGTAATTTACTTGAAAAAAAACAAATTAGGGAAAACGAAATTGCTATAAAAAGACAAGTTGAAAGAGCAGATCGATTAAATATTTTAGGAGAAATTACTGCAGGAATAGCTCATGAGCTAAACACACCTCTAGCAAATATTTTGGGATTTGCAGAACTTTTAAGAAATAATATTACTGAAGAAGAAGCAGTTAGAGATTTAGACAAAATTGTAGATAGTGCTATTTTTTCAAGAGAAGTTGTAAAAAAATTAATGTTTTTTACGTGTGAAATGCCACAACAGATGGATCATCTAATTATTAACCCAATTGTAGTGAATGTTTTAAATCTTCTTGAACCTACATTTAAAAAAAATAAAGTAAAACATACACTTACATTTAATAATACAAATATTCAATTGAAAGCAGACACGGTTCAATTAACCCAGGTACTCTTCAATCTTATTATGAATGCTATCTACTTTTCTCCAATAAATGCAACAATAAATATAAAAGTAGAAGATTATATACATCATGTAAAAATTAGTATTTCTGATGAGGGTTCTGGTATTTCGAAAAGTAATGAAGATAAAATCTTTCAACCTTTCTTCACTACAAAACCTGTTGGAGAAGGATCTGGCTTAGGTTTAAGTGTAGTTCACGGAATTGTAAATAGTCATAAAGGGCAAATTACTCATGTAGCTAACAAGCCAAAAGGAACTATCTTTATTATTGATTTTCCAAAACTATAATTATGGAATTGCTTAAAGAAAATATTTTAATTGTCGATGATGATATCAATATTCTAGAATTATTACAAAGGCACTTACAATCATTAAACTACCATATTTATAAAGCAGTTTCTGTAAAACAAGCTTTATACATCTTAAAAGATACGGAGATAGATCTACTAATAACTGATATTCAAATGCCTGAAGTTGATGGTCTAGAATTAATAAAATACGCATCGGAACATTATCCTAAAATACCGAAATTGGTCATAACAGGATTCCCTTCTGTTGATGGTGCTTTAAATGTAATCAAATCAGGAGCCACCGATTATTTAACAAAGCCATTTACCAAAGAAGAACTTAAAATTTCTGTAAAAAAATCTCTCGAAAGCATTAGCCCTATTAAATTAGTGAAATCTAATAAAAATTTAAACATTGAAATGATAGGTAATTCTCCCGCATTTCTAAAAATTACAGACATTATTAATCGCGTAAAAGATAATAAAGCAACCGTATTAGTTCAAGGTGAAAGTGGTACAGGCAAAGAGTTAGTGTCAAGAGCTATTCACTACTCTGGAAAATTTTCACGTGAACCATTCATTGCAGTAAACTGTGCGGCAATTCCCGAAAACTTATTAGAAGCGGAATTATTTGGCTATACAAAAGGGGCTTTTACTGGTGCAAATGAAAATCGAAATGGCTTTTTTCAAGCTGCCAATAAAGGTACTTTATTTCTTGATGAAATTGGAAATGCCTCTTTAGCGGTACAAACAAAACTATTAAGAGCTTTACAAGAGAAAGAAATAACAAAAGTAGGCTCTCAAAAGGTAGAAAAAATAGATGTAAGAATTATAGCCGCTACAAATGAAAATCTTAGCGTTATTATTGATCAAAAGAAGTTTCGGGAAGATTTGTATTACCGTCTTACAGTTGTTCAAATCGTCGTACCTCCACTTAGAGATCGAAAAGAAGACATTAAATTGCTTGCAGATAAGTTTATTAAAAAATATGGCATAGAATATAAAGACAGACTATTAAGCATTTCTCAAAATGCATTAAGTATTCTTCAGCGATATCAGTGGCCAGGCAATATTAGAGAGTTAGAAAATGTTATTCAACATGCTGTAATAATGAGCGATCATAGTATTGATGTAGAAAACCTTCCGGACAATTTAAAATATAAAATAAATTTCCCTAAAGCTTCGCTTAAACCTTTAGCCGAAATAGAAAAAGAGTACATTCAAAATGTACTAAATGCCACTAATAATAATAAAACAAAGGCTGCAGAAATTCTTCAAATTGACCGTAAAACTTTACGTGAAAAACTAAAATAACCACTGAGTTTATAACACTCAACTGAGGAAATTCTCCCCAGATACATTTTCCTTTTAAAAAAACATCTTCGATTTAATACACTGTATATCAATACATTAATATGTTTAAAAAAATATCAATGTTTGTTGGCATACAACTTGTCTATTAGTTAATAGTATTCATATGTAAAAATGTTGCTAACATAAAAACTATGAATTTTTTAAGCTTTAGCGATTGGGCTTAAAGTAACAACTATAATCGTGGTTGATTAGTGATATCTACTTGGATTTCATAAACTTATATTTAAAGAAATTTAAGTGAAAGTCAGGTTGATTAATAAAGATTGGACATGGAAAATTACAACAATAGCATTTGTTCTACTTGTACTCATAAAACGTATTGCGTTCTAACTACATCAAAAAAAAACATAAGTTCCTGCGATGAATATGAGCATTATACTGAAAGTCTAAATTTTAAAGAATACTCAATACATAGAATTCAAACTCAATAGTATCAGCACTAAAATAAAAAATAATGATTACAAAAATAAAGGAAGAAAAGTCTGTAAAACAAGGCATGTTAGACAATGTAATGCGACAGTTTAATAATGCTGCAGATATACTTAATCTAAATTCCAATATTAGAAAAATTCTCACAATAACGAATAACGAACTTGTTGTTCATTTTCCAGTAAAAATGGATAGTGGTGACGTGGAAGTTTTCACAGGATATAGAGTTCAGCATAATAATGCTTTAGGTCCATATAAAGGTGGTTTAAGATACCATCCAACAGTAGATATTGATGCTGCCAGAGCTCTTGCCATGTGGATGACCTGGAAAACTTCTTTAGCTGGCTTACCTTATGGAGGGGCAAAAGGTGGAATACAGTTAGATCCATCAAAATATTCTGATTCAGAATTAGAACGAATTACAAGAAGATTTACTTACGCTTTAGGTGATAATATTGGCCCTGAATTAGATATTCCGGCACCCGATGTTAACACAAATTCACAAACAATGGCATGGATACTAGATACATACATGTCTACAAAATCACCATCAGAGCGTTCCAAAAACATGCATGTGGTAACTGGAAAACCTGTTGGAGCAGGAGGATCTGAAGGAAGAGATAGAGCTACTGGTTATGGAGTTTTTTTAAATATTAAATTTTGGGCATCCTATAATAACACAAGCTTAAAAGATAAAAAATTCATTGTTCAAGGTTTTGGAAACGTAGGCTATTGGGCAGCTCACTTTCTTGAAAAAGAAGGTGCTAGTTTGGTAGCAGTACAAGATCAATTTGGTAGTATTAGTAATGAAAATGGTATTTCGGTTGAAAATCTGTATAATTATACTAAAGCGAATAAGGGAAGTATTCTTGGTTTTGCTAATACCAAGCCAATTGAAAATAAAGATTTTTTTAGTTTAGATTGTGACATTTGCATTCCTGCAGCTTTAGGAAATCAAATTACTGAAAAAAACGCTCCATTTATAAAAGCATATTTAATTGCAGAAGGGGCTAATGGTCCTACAGATATTAAGGCTGAAGAAATATTATTAAAAAAGGGTATTGCTATTATTCCTGATATTCTATGTAATTCTGGAGGGGTGATTGGCAGCTATTTTGAGTGGCTTCAAAATAGAAATGGTGAAATATGGCAACTAAGTGAGGTAATGGGAAAACTAGAAAAAAAACTAGAAGAATCATTCAATCGAGTTATCGAAACTTCCAAAAACAAGGGTGTAGATATGAGAACGGCTGCTTTTATCATTGCCATTGAACGGCTAGAATTAGCCTATATACAAAGAGGTATTTTCCCTTGATAATTACGAAATGTTTATTTTAAAATAAGACAAATGAAGTACGGAAATTTAACAATAGAGAAAAAAGAATACGTGATGTTAAAACGGTTCCTAAACTTATCTGGTTACCATAGAGATTCAACCTTTAAAAAATCCATTAAAAAACTATCAGAAGAATTAAACTTGGCTATTATCTGTGATCATATTGAAATGCCTAAAGATGTGATTCGTTTTAATTCTATCGTTACGATAACAACACATAATCATTGGACTAAAGAATTTCAACTGGTAATACCAAAGGACAGTGATATCAAAAATAATAAAGTTTCAATTCTAACTCCCATGGGCGCGGCAGTTATCGGATATGCGGAAGGAGATACTATTCTATGGGAATTTCCGACTGGAGAACAACAATTAATTGTTTCAAAAGTTGAGCAAAAAAATAGTCAAATTGATATTAATGTTTTACTATGAATAAAATGAAGTTATTTCATACGACTGAGTCAGACAATTCAATCATGCTAAAAAAAGACAAAGCTGAAATTGGAAATTGGATCGAGAATCTAGAATTTGTAAATGAAGAACTAGAATACTTTGATAAAATTGAGCATAAAATTTTAAAAAATAATTCGATAAATCAATTGATACAAACCTTAAAAAGAGGCAACACTTTAAAATTGGGCATATTATATCGTAATGAAAATAATATGTCAAAAATAATGGAGTGCGATAGCATGCAGTGTGATGCATATTATTTAAACAATCATGAAAAAAACAGAATTTCTTATATAGAACACCTTAAACTTCACAACCAATTAAAAATAAAAATTTATGAAAGATTGTTAGAATTTAAAACATCGTAATCTGATTATAAAATTTTCAACTCTTCCATTAGGTCTTCATAGGTGAAGGTTTTTTCTACAGGAGCGTCTTTGAGGTGATAACTAATATCCGCTCGAATAGCTTTTAGTCCTGAAACCCCTTGAAGGCCCTCTAACTCAACAATTTCTACTTTACCACTAAAGAATCCTTTCGATTTTAAGAATTTTATATACCGAAGATATTCTAATTCGTCTTTCTTTTGAGAATACACGATTACCATTTTTCCGGGTTGTGTAATACGTTGATTAGTACCTTTTATATACGATTTATCTATTCTCTTTTTTATAATTTCATACCGTGCATTATACGTACCATCTACATCAAAACGTTTTTCATCCATTCTAAAACGAATAGACAAAGATGTATTGTATACTAGTAATAGAGAAGCAACATCTAATGGAACCGAAAGTTCTGGTTTTAGATTGTAATGTTTATTTTCCATCTCGCACATGACTTGAAGCTGCCATAATCTTAAATTATTCAGATACAGCGAATCAAACTGTTGACCATCAACAATTGAAGCTCCTATATACATGTTGTGCTCCACGCCGTCTGTTTTATAGCGTTCGAAATAATGTGGAAACATAGCTTGAGCTTCTTCTTGTTTTCTATCAATTACAGAAGACAGCTTTTTGTTAATTAGCATCACACTTTCATCATAATTTCTACGATGATCATAATATGATCTAGTCCCCATATCTATATTAGATTCATAGGCTAATATAGTCTGTTGAACAGCAGTGTTTTCTTTTTTCAAATGCTCAAAAACAGGGACTATTTCATCTTGAATAAAATTAAAGATCGCTTGCTCACTATTCGTGTTTAGCACTTCTTTTACCTCATCAATATGATTATTTACTCTAAACATTAACTCCTCAAAAATGGGCAACTTGTTTTTTTCCCATGCTTGTGATAGCACTTTATTAATTTCAGAGAGCTGAATCATTAAATCACGCTGTATAGCCGTATTTCTAGCAACGGAAGAATCTTTTATATCAATCTGTCCATAAAGAGGATATACGTCTTTAAAAACTATCTCTTTAAATGAAGGCGACCTGTCTTCAATACCATCTAAAATAAATCGCTTGGCTTCCTCCCTAAATTTCCAGTAAACACTTGAATGTACAGAAGTACATTCATTCTGAATTACAGCATCAATCCTATTCTCCTCTTCGGTCATTGAACGCAATACGCCTGACACAATAAACGGCATTATATCTTCTAGTTTATTTGCGTTGACACTATTTAAAGCATTTTTCTTTTTAGAGACCAATTCTAGAACCCCAAGTAGCCTTCCTTTATTTGCAATTGGAGCAAAAATCGCACTTTTTATTCCTTGATCTTTTAAACTTTTATATGACAAATCGCTACCGCACAGTTGGTTGTACTTTTCAACATCTGAAATAGAAAAATAACTATTATCATTTAACAATTTCTGATAAGACGATTGGCAAAGTGCCTCATTACAAGATTCCACATCTTTATCATGTAAAATAAAACTATCCATTCCAGCTCCAAATACTCTCTCAAATTGATCTTTCTTTAGATTATACGTTACAAAACCCGCTTGAATATCTGGAATACTAAAAAACGATTTGAATGTTTCTTGTAAATTAATCATGAAGTTTTCATCACTTCTTTTATCATTAGCAATAAGACTAGATTTAATTTCTGATATCGAATGTTCAGAAGTAACATCAAACATGGAAGAAATTACAAATCCTTTGCTAATAAAACTATGCGGTGGTATTTTTTCTTTCCACAATTTAATATCATCAAAATTTTCAAGGAGCTCATCTATATCACTCTGCGTCAATTTTTTTGCTTTTTCGGTAGGAATAATTTCCATAAAGTCGGCATTATATAAAATACGATAATGACGCATTATTCCATTTTCATCTGGAATATCGTAAAAAAATGAACGCTTATAATCTAAATGAAATCCATAATATGCACTTAAAATTACAGTAGAAGCCATCACATAATACTGATGATCCGAAAAATCACGCATATGTGGTATAAACTCTTTACCTCCTGCTACTTCCAATATTTTTTTAAATCTTTCAGAAGAATTAAAAACTATATTATCAAAAGGCAATGAGGCCGTTTTGATCTCGTTATTGGTTAAAACATCAGAAAAAGCATCCTGCAAAATTATTTTAATAACATCTTCATGCTTTTTAAGCAAAGAAGCATCTGTAAAACCCGCTCTTAATTCCGGAAAAGGTGCTTGTGCCTCAAGTATATATTTCGCCTTGTTTGCAAGAAATTCATCATCACTTTTAGCCAAAGCATCGTACTGCTTTAATATTTTATTAAAACTAATTACCTGATTTAGTGGTGATTCTCTATTTTCTGTCATTGCAATTCTTGGTCGTAAGCTATCGTATAAAATTACAAAAGAAAAATTAGAATTTTACATACTGAAATCTTTTAGATTCCGTACTTTTTTGGATATTTATAAAAATTTACAGCATGTCTTCAAATACAAGGTTATCAAGAGCTTATGCCAATGCCAAATTGGTGCCTTTTGATGATACTTCAAAATTTATATTATTTAGCGATTGCCATAGAGGAGATAATAGTTTTGCAGATGATTTTGCCAATAATAGAAACATATACTTTCATGCATTAAAGCACTATTTTAACGAGTGCTTTGAATACTTTGAACTTGGTGATGGTGATGAGTTGTGGGAGAACACTAGTTTTGAAGCCATTTTTACAGCACATAAGAATGTGTTTCACTTACTTCGTGAATTCCATATCAGAGGTAGATTACACATGATTTGGGGAAACCATGATATGGTATATAAAAACCCAGAATATGTGAAACAAAATTTGAATAGTTATTTTGAACCTATTGAAGGTTGTGAAAAAGAACTTTTTAATGATATCACCTATAATGAGGGTATTCTATTACAACATAAAGACTCCAAACAAGAAATATTTTTAACGCATGGCCATCAAGCAGACTGGTGGAATTACACTTTTTGGAGATGGGGTAGATTTTTAGTACGGGTACTTTGGAAACCCCTCCAAGTCTGGGGGATTGCAGACCCCACTAGTCCTGCTAAAAACTATAAGGAACTTATAAAAATAGAACGACGTATAAAAAAGTGGATTCTAAAAAATAACCTTTTAATTACCATCGTTGGTCACACTCATCGCCCAAGGTTTCCTGAGCCCGGGGAAATACCTTTTTTTAATGATGGTAGCTGCGTACACCCCAGAAGTATAACAGGTATGGAAATAGAAAACGGAAATATCACCTTAATAAAATGGCATATTGCAACAACCGAAGATGGTGTCCTTAGAGTCGTAAGGGTTGTACTAGAAGGGCCGCAAAAATTAAGTAGCTATATATTGCAAAAGAATTAAATGATTTTCTAATTGATCACTTGTCCGTTCTTTAAAAATTCCACATCGTGCTTCTCTCCATCTTTTTTTAATTCTACATCGTAGAATAAGCCTTTAGAATGGTGTTGTACTTCTTCAACTTCAACAACGCTGAATGCATCATAATCAGTCTTTAACAACTGTTGTATGATTTCAGGTAGCTCTTTTTTCTTAATGCTTCTCTCGGTTTCTATCCAAACACCTTCAGGACTATAATCAGCTCTATAATGCTTACCATCAATCTTGAAACTTGATTCAAAGTTTCCATTTTTATCTTTTTCCCAATCTGGATCATTTTCACCGGGGTATTTTGCTTTAAAAGAAGCTTTCACTTCTGATGGCACCTCATCTTTTCCTGAAGTTTGACAACTTAAATATGAAATAGTGAAAATTAAAATTGAAAATAATAAAATACATTTTCTCATGATATTATGAATTTATCACTGCCTAAACCAGTTGATTAATTATAAAGCGAAGTAAGCCAACTAACTCCCTATAGATTAACTTAAAAAAAATAAAAACTAGCTCAATAACTAGCGATTAATAAAAAATAATTTTACGAAACTTATATTAGGCCTATAAATCAAAGTATAACGCTATATGAAAGCATCACCAACCTTATTGTGTATTCCAGATATTAGTGGTTTTACAAAATTTATGAGCGAGATTGATTTTGAGTTAAGCTCAAAAGTTATTCCGTCATTATTGAACAATATTATCTATTCGAATGAAATAGGATTAAGAGTTTCTGAAATAGAAGGAGACGCTGTGCTGTTTTATAAAACTGGAGAATTACCCAGCTTAAGTTCGTTAGTCAACCAGTGTAAGTTCTTTTATGATGAATTCTATAAGCAACTTAATTTACTACGTGCTAATTACAAAAATAAAGATGGAGCCATTCTGATACCCGAAATTTTAGGCCTTAAAATTATTTTACATTACGGCAAAGAGATTGGAGTTGTACCCGTAGGAAAACGAATAAAGCTAATTGGAGAGGATGTGATTGTAGCGCACAAATTGCTAAAAAATAATATTAAAGGAGATGAATATGTGCTAATTTCAAAAGAACTTCTAACACAATATACCCCTGTTACTATTGAAAATGAATTTAAGAAGGGTGTATTTCATGAAAGTGATATCGATGTTGAACATATGGGCAAAATACCCTTCAACTATATAGATTTAACCACGCTACACAAGAATTAATTAGTAACTCTGGAATGCTTTTAAAACATTCCATTCAAACCAAATAATAAGATTTACGATTATGAATTGCAATTTTGTAAAAATTATAACCCTTCTTTTTTTATTAAATAGTTGCGCAACATTTAAAATGCAAAATACTTCCGGTTTGCTCAAAAATGATGTCAATAAAAAAACAATTGCACATACATTTTACATGGCTGGAGGAATAGGAAATTTGAATGATAACACGCATACAGAATTACTAAAATCGTTAAAATCACAATTAACCAAAGCTGATACCAACAGTACAATTTTATTCATGGGAGATAACATCTCAGAAATTGAAAATAATTGGAAAAAAGATAAATCTTTAATTAACGCGCAATTAGCATTAGTTGAAGGTTTTAAAGGTAATACCATTTTTATTCCCGGAAATAACGAATGGAAAAGTTACAATACCAAGAAAGTTGAAAAGGTCGAAGAATATTTAGATGATTTGGACAATGACCGTATAAAATTCTTTCCTAAAAATACCTGTCCTGTTGAGCACAAAGTACTAAATGATGAATTAGACCTAATTCTTATAGATTCTAAATGGTTCATCTCAAACTGGTCACGAATAGAGGGTATAAATAAAAAATGTACAAATATTGCTACAAGAAGACGTTTTTTAGAAGAGGTTGAAGGGTATATAAATGATGCGCAAGGCAAAAACATCGTAATTGCTATGCATCATCCTATTTTTAGTAATGGTAAATATGCCGGAAAAGAAACTTTCAAAACCCATATGAAACCAGCTCCAATTGTTGGGTCAGTTATAAATACTATAAATGATTTAGGTGCTTTTTCTCCAGATCGATTAAATTCAAGAAGATATAATTACCTAAGAATTTTATTAAGTGCACTTGCAAAATCATCAGACAGAATTACGATAGTTTCAAGTCATGAAGAAAGTCTTCAATATTTAAGTGGTGGTGGTATTCATCAAATTATAAGTGGTTCGATAAGCACTAATACGGCAACAAAACTAACAAAAGACAAAATCTCTACTATTGGAGGTTCTTTAGATTTCGAAGGTAAATTTACCTATGGACAAAAAGGTTTTGCAAAATTAGTTTATTATAAAGATGGTTCATCAGAAGTTACTTTTATAACTCCTGATGATAAAAATAATACCATAGCAGTACTTCCAGAATTAAAAAAGGATACCACTACAGTTTCTTATTCCCAGATCTCACAGAAAAACATCAAAACTGCAATTTTAAAAGATGAAGATGATTTTAAAAAAAATGGTTTTTATAAATTCTTATGGGGTGATAGGTACCGCTCCTATTTTGGCAAGCCAGTTACAGCAAAAGTGGCTCAATTAGATACCCTCTATGGTGGCCTTAAAGTAACCAAGAAAGGTGGAGGTCATCAATCATACTCCATTCGCTTAGAAGATGAAAACGGTAAAGAATACTCCATGCGGTCACTCCGTAAAAATGCACTTAAGTTTTTAAAGTTTAAAATCAAAGGAATCGCTTATACCGAAGATGATTATCAGGATACATGGACTGAAAATGCTATTTCTGATTTTTTCACAACTGCACATCCGTATATGCAACTTGCTATCAATCCACTAGCTAGAGCAGTACAAGTTAATCACGCTAGTCCCGAGCTTTTCTATATTCCTAAACAGGAACGTTTAGGTGACCTAAACTACGATTTTGGCGATGAATTATATTTTATTGAAGAGCGCCCATCAGATGAGCAACTTAATCACAAAGGTTATAAACGCGTTATCGATGAGTCTGGTAAAATAATAGATTTTGAAAGCACTACAGATATGCTTGAAAAAATTAAAAGTGACGAATCGTATGTTGTTGATGAACGTGCTTTTATACGCGCTAGAATATTTGATATGCTTATTGGCGATTGGGATAGACACCAAGACCAATGGAGATGGGTAGAATACGAAACAACAGATGGTGATAAAGAATTTCAACCCATTCCAAGAGATAGAGATAATGCTTTCCCAAAATTTGACGGTTTTGCAATGAAAGCCATTAAACTTTTTGTACCCAATAGTAGAAGGTGGCAATCATACGGACCAGAAATTCAAGATTTAAAATGGTTGAATATTGGTGGTAATAAAATTGACAGAGCAATACTAACAAAGTTTGATTCTAAAGTTTGGGAAGAAGAAGCCCTATTCATTCAACAAAATTTGAATGAAAAAGAGATTGATATCGCTTTTGATAACTTACCAAAAGAAGTTAGAGATAAAACTTCTGAAAACATAAAAGAGAATCTAAAAAAGCGTTTAAAAAAAATAGACACTTATGCCAAAGCATATAGTGAATATTTAGACAATATTGTTTCACTACATGGAACAGAAAAAGATGATAAGATTGAAATATTTAGATTAACTGATGGCAAAACTAAAGTAGTTATTAGACGATTAATTTCGGATGGTGTTGATGAAAAAATGTTCGAGCGTACTTTTGATAAAAAAGAGACGAAAGAACTATGGATATATGGTTTAGGAGACAATGATTCTTTTGAAGTTACAGGAGCTGGAAATAAAAACATTTTCATACGACTTATTGGAGGCTATGGTGAAGATAACTTTTCAATTAAGAATAAAAAAAGCATAAAAATTTATGATTGGCAGCATGAAAAAATTTCATTTGAAGAAAAAAATACGCCACACCAATTAACAAATCTTTACAACACAAACACCTACCACTGGCGATTTTTTGAAGAGAACAGTAATATTTTAGTTCCAAATATTGGATTCAGAACCGATGATGGATTTTATTTAGGAGCTACTGACAGTTATATTAATAATGGTTTTAATGGCAATAAATTTAGACAAAAACATACTATTTCAGCCAATTACTATTTTAAATTTAAAGCAGTAGAATTAGCATATACAGGAATTTATGGGAATATATTCCCAGGTTGGAATTTTGAGGTAAATGCCTACCATACCAATAATCGCTTTTCTAATAATTTTTTCGGAATGGGTAATGAAACTCAAAATCTAGAAGCTGATTTTGGTAACGATTATTACCGCGCTCGAATTCAAAAAACAAGATTAGATGCCGGTATTGCCTTCCACACACTTAAGGTCAAAGCCTTGTATGAAGCATTTAAAGTAAAACAAATTGACAATCGGCTGTTCAATGAAACAAATTTTTTACCTGATATTTTTGAAAACCAAACCTATTTTGGCGCGGAAGCTGAAGCTTTGTATGATAATGCTGATGCAAAAGATTTCCCATCTAAATCAATAGTATTTGGTTTAAAAGCTGGTTATAAACTAAACCCAAAAATTAATGATAACCAATTTGGTTATTTAAAATTCAAAGCTGGGTTCAGCCATAAACTAATTTCTTCTGGCAACCTTGTTTTTAGTACCCTGAGTGAGGTAAAAACTAATTTTGGTGACACTTATTTTTTTTACCACGCCCCTTCTATTGGTGGCAGTAATGGTTTACGAGGCTTTAGAGATGAACGTTTTTCAGGTAAAACTTATTTTTATCAAACTACAGATTTAAGGGTGAGATTAAAGCGCTATATGACCGCTATTGCGCCTATTACGGTCGGCATGTATGGCGGGTTTGATTATGGTAAGGTATGGTATAAAAATGAAGATTCTAATAAATGGCATACTTCTCAAGGTGCTGGGTTGTGGGCTAGTGGTTTTAATTTCCTCTCTTTTAATCTCGGTTATTTTAATTCTGTTGAGGGCAATATTTTACAAGTAGGATTTGGATTTGAATTCTAATTGAAACTTTCAATGCTGTTAGATAATTTTTAAATAGGCGTTCAATTTGACTATTTTAGCGTTTTCTAATAAAAACACTACCATGTTCAAAAAAACGATTACCCTAATTTTAGTCTCTTTTATTTTAACCTCTTGTTGGAAAAATAAGAGCCCTGAGGACTTAATCCGTCTAAAAGAAAAATTTAAATCTCAAGTTTCTTCCTTTGAAAATAAAAAAGAAAGAGCTAATAAAATTGTTAATTCAGGTTTAGCGTCTTTAAACTCACTTAAAAGTGCTCTTGAAGACACTAAAAACGAAGACAAAGAATTTGCTAAAGTTTATGGAGATTGGGAAAAGGTAAATAAACGTGTAGAGAATTTGAATAAGGAGTATGACGATTTAAAAACTAAAGCTTCAAACCTTTTTACTGCTATGGAGACCCAAACCAATAGCTTAAGTGACGAAACGAGCAAAAAAACATTACTAAAGGCAATTAATAAAGCAAAAACAAAATATAATGGAACACTCGCGAATACTTCAAAAGCTATCAGCAAACTCCGTTTATTACATGGTGATGCTGTAGAGGTTGTAAAAGCTTTGGAGGTAGCAGCAGCCCTTAATTCATTTGATCATATTAATGATCAAATGAAAAGTATTGAAGGTCGTGTAGATGGCATCATGCAAGAATTGAATGTCGCTGTTGTGGAAAGTAAAAAATTGTACGAAAAGAAAATTACAGAACTTGAAGATTAAGATTATATCCTGTATACTATTTTAATCTTGTTTTAACAGCATTTTTAAATTCATTGGCAGGGTATTTGTTAGTTTTACAAGTAGTTAATGACTATTATATCTTATGAAGCTTCTAATCAGCCTTACTTTTTGTTTTTTACTTTTTCAGATAGGATTCTCTCAAAAAGATATCCCGACTACACAGCCATTAAAAATTGAAAGTAAAAAACCTACCGATTTAAAATTGAATCCTGAGAAAAAACAACCGTTATCTCTAAATATGCCCGATTTATTAGGTAAGCAAGAAGAATATAATATGAAAGATTCTTTGAAGCCTAAAATATCAATGCTTCCAAATAAAAATTTGGTACAAGCTGGGGCTGATTTAAAACTAGATGCAAAAATTGGAGATGCTTTTGGTGGAGATTCAGGAAAACATTTCCCCAACATGTATATGGGCGATATAAAATATAATGGCAAATTTGTAGGTATTGTTTGCCGTGATCATCAGTATGTTGATGGAGACCAAGTCCGCATTCTATTAAATGGTGAAATCGTTGAACCAAAAATATTTTTGACTAATGCATTCAAAGGACTTAATGTAGATTTAAAAAAAGGATTCAACCGAATAGAATTCGAAGCATTAAATGAAGGTTCTTCCAGCCCAAATACGGCACAAATAAATGTTTACGACGACGAAGGAAAACTATTATACGCAAATCAATGGAATTTATCAACTGGTTCAAAAGCTACTTTTATCGTTGTAAAAGAATAAGCTTATTCTGAAGGTTTTTACTTTTTTATTAAGGCTATTATTAACTTTGATAATTTAATATATTTGTTTCTCATTTAGATTCCGACTTTTCATGGCCAATAAAAAATATATTATCGCTGTAATTCAGTTAAACCTGAATAATACTCCAGAAGAAAACAGAAAAAAATGTTTAAGTTGGATCCGTAAAGCTGCTGCAAAAGGAGCAGAAGTTATTTCGCTTCCTGAATTGTATAGTAGCCATTATTTTTGTCAGAGCGAAGATGTTTCCAATTTTTCTTTGGCAGAACCATTAGGTGATATTTCCTTTAAGGCATTTAGTGAGGTAGCCAAAGAATTAAAAGTAGCATTGATTATTCCATTCTTTGAAAAAAGAATGTCTGGCATCTATCACAACAGTGCCTACATCATAGATACCGACGGCTCTCAAGCTGGTTTGTATCGTAAGATGCATATTCCTGATGATCCACATTTTTACGAAAAATTCTATTTCACCCCTGGTGATTTAGGTTTTAAATCTACTCCTACTAAAAAAGGAAATATTGGCACATTAATTTGCTGGGATCAATGGTATCCAGAAGCCGCTAGACTTACAGCCTTAAAAGGTGCTGATGTAATTTTCTATCCGACTGCGATTGGCTGGCACCCATCAGAAAAAAAGCAATATGGTGAGAATCAATACGGAGCTTGGATGAATGTAATGAAAGGTCATGCTGTTGCCAATGGAGTTTATGTAGCCGCTGCAAACCGTATAGGTTTAGAAAAATACTTGCCCGATACAGATGGATTAGAATTTTGGGGTAATTCATTCATATGTGGTCCTCAAGGTGAAATTTTAGCACAAGCCTCCTCTGATAAAGAAGAGATTTTATTGGCTGAAGTAGATTTAGATCACCAAGAAAATGTACGTCAAAACTGGCCGTTTTTCCGTGATAGAAGAATTGACGCATTTGGAGATATTACCAAACGCGCTTTAGACTAAGGCTATGACTACTAGAAGATTTCCTGCCGAATGGGAACAACAACAAGGTATTTTACTATGTTTTCCGCATAATGGTAAGGATTGGCCAGGAAAATATGCTGCAGTACAATGGGCTTTTGTAGAGTACATTAAAAAAATTGCCGAACAAGAAACAGTATTTTTGGTTGTCGCTGATGAAAATCTAAAAGAAAAAGTAAACGGAATGCTTGAAATGGCATCTGTAAAACTTAAAAATATTTCTTTTATCATTCAAAAAACTAACAGAAGTTGGATGCGTGATTCAGGGCCTATTATTGTAAAAAACGGCACAAAAAGAGAAGCGTTGAACTTTAATTTTAATGGTTGGGCAAAATACTCAAACTGGCAATTAGATAAAAAGGTTCCTAGCAAAGTTGCTCAACATTTAGCTATTCCAATCACACAGGTGGTCTATAAAGGAAAAAAGGTGGTTTTAGAAGGTGGCGCCTTAGAAGTAAATGGTAAAGGCTCATTAATTACCTCTGAAGAATGCCTATTAGACCCTAAAATTCAGGTTCGAAATGCTGGCTTTACTAAAGCCGATTATGAAGCTATTTTCGCAGCATATTTTGGAGTAACTAACACTATTTGGCTTAAAGATGGTATTGTTGGTGACGATACCCATGGCCATATTGATGATTTATGCCGATTTGTAAATGAAGATACTGTTGTGACTGTAATAGAAGACAACACAAAAGACAAAAATTACAAACCGCTTCAGGAGAATTTAAAACGATTACAAGAAGCTAAACTTGAAAATGGAAAAGGACTAAATGTGGTTACATTACCTATGCCTAAACCCATTGTTTTTGAAGGTTTACAATTACCTGCTAGCTATGCGAACTTTTTAATTTTGAATAACACGGTTCTTGTCCCAACATTCAATGATTCTAAAGATAGAATGGCTTTAAACACTTTAGCGGAATGTTTTCCTGATCGAGAAATTATAGGTATCAGTTGTATCGATTTTATTTGGGGCTTTGGCACCTTACATTGTTTAAGTCAACAGGTGCCTAAGTAATAACTAGAAAATATAAAGAGCAAAAGTTTAAACTTTTGCTCTTTATATTTTTAGCATTAGACTTTAATTTCTCTCCCCAGGATGATAGGTTTTTTCTGCTCTTTTTAGCACATCTTCTTTATAGAAAGCTACTTCTTTAAATTTCATGTCGGCATAATCTTGTATTTGATCATCAAAATGTGGCGATTTTGGGTCCCCACTTTGTCCGCCCGCCAGCATACTTTTTGCTTTTACTTTATCACCAAATTCTACAACGGCCACAAAACTATTACCTCTAGTACCATATATTTTTTTAGTATTGTTATCATAGCGAGCGCCATATGCTGCTAATGCACCCCATCTTCCAGAAGCAAAACCTATGGGAAGGCTTGGTAAACTATCATTGAAAGCTTGCCGAATATCTCCATTCAAACGCTGGTATCTATTGATCTCGCCCCAAGGCATTTTCCATGTACCAAAGTCATTTTCCAATTTACTAAGTACTTCCTCAAAAATTTGCAAGCGTTCTCCTAAAGGTGTTACAGTTCCAAAATAATTCATCTTTTCCATATCACTAAAACCTTCTGGAGCATTTCCTATTTTACCGTACATGGTCCCGTAATAATGCGCTAAAGTCATGGCAACAGATTCTTTGGAAGTTTTCATATCCCATTGTCTTAAAACTGCAATAGGTTCTCTTAAGTTTGGGTTTTTATCATTCTCACTTTCATAGGCTTTAACCAGACCAGGAATTAACTTCTCAAAAGCTGGTAAATAGGGATCGTGAGCTAGTTTAATCAAACTATCCAACGTATAACCACTTCTATCTGTTAATAAGCTAATCGCATGAATTCCTCGAAAATTCTCTTGGTCTTTAGACATATAATTAGGGTAATCTATTTTTTTAGGGCTGAATTCTAAAGCAGCTGTAAATGGTGTAGAATTACAATTTTGAAACCACCCATTTTCTGGATTTAAGAGCAAAATGTTTTGGTCCACCGTATGAAGCCCTTGCCAATCTGTTTGCGGATTGCTACCATCAACGGGTTGTGAATAATCAAAAATAGTATCTCTCTTCGGAATAAAATTACCATGAAAGTAAGCGATATTCCCTTCAGCATCGGCATATACTGTATTGTTAGATGAATTAGTTCTTATATCCATCATCTCTCGAAACCCTTTATAACCCGTTTGCTTTGTCCGTACATACGATTGTTCCAAGGCTTTTACAGGTTCCCACATCATAGCCGAAGCTGTCCATTGCTCATTAACCATATGTGTAATTGGCCCGTGATGGGTTCTGTAGGCTGGAAGCGTTTTCTCCTTGATGGAATCACCTTCTTTATATTTTAAAGTAATCTCACTTACTTGAACAGGTCTTAGTTCTTCACCATATTGATACAACAATTTATCATCTATTTGAATGATGGTTTCTTTAAATTCATCCATCACATCGGTATACGTTGAAGTGTGCATCCAACCCGTTTTTTCATTGAACCCTTGGTATACAAAAAACTGTCCCCAAGTAACTGCACCATAAGCATTTAAACCCTCTTCACTAACCATATGCACTTCTCCTCTAAAGAAAAAAGACGTATGCGGATTAATAAGTAACATGGCATTGCCAGACCTAGTGAGTTTCCCTGAAATAGCAATCCCATTCGAGCCTTGTGGTTCCAATGCTTCTTGTTTCTTTTTCAATTCCATTGCTTCAGCTTTTGGAATCTCCATCCCACTCTCATAAAACGCTTTAATTTTATTGATTGAAATGCGTTCGATATCACCTCCTATAGAACCTTCACTAAAGTACATAGGCATCCATGGTTCAAAATGGGTTAATAATTTAGGTTGTACTTCGGGATGTTTTAACAAATAATAATTAATCCCATCAGCAAAAGCATCGCACAATTTTTTTAACCAATTGGGACTTTGGTTATAATTAGCCTTAGCTTCTGCTTCGGTCATAAAAAGCTTAGCTCTTAAATCGCTATACAATGCTTCTTCACCTTCTACTTCTGCCAGTCTCCCTATTGCCCATATATAATTTTGTTCTACGCGATTAAAATCATCTTCACATTGGGCATACAGCAATCCAAAAACCGCATCAGCATCTGTTTTACCATAAATATGCGGCACCCCAAAATCATCTCTAATAATTTCTACATTATTGGCATATTCCATGTACTTCTTAGACTCTTCATTTAAGGTATGGTCTGATTGGCAACTTAATAATAAAATTGTGATAAGAAAAAAAGTGGCATATTTCATAGCGCTATAATTTGCAATACTCTCCATGAAAATACTAGTCTTAAAATTGAAAAGCTAATTTTTTGATTTAAAAAAATCTACTTGTTTTATTCCTCTAAAATTTAATTGATTTTAAAGTAACTTTGCACCTCTTTTAAGTATTGGATGCTTTAGCATTTAATAGTTATAAACCAGATATATAAATACAATGGCAGATAAAAAAATTAGCATCCTTACCGCATTTAAAACTATCATTTGGCCTCGCCGAAATCTCGTTTTTATTGGCTTACTATTAATTGTAATTAGTAAAGCAGCGAGCTTTGTAGCTCCGCTATCGCTTAAATACTTAATGGATGATATTATTCCGAATAAAAACATCGATTTATTAAAACTATTAGTAGCAGCTGTAGCCTTGGCTATTTTAGTCCAGGCGATAACCTCATTCTTATTGACAAAAATTTTAAGCGTACAAGCGCAATATTTAATTTCTGAATTACGTGCACAAGTTCAAAAGAAGGTGCTTTCGCTACCGATTCGTTTTTTTGACAATGCAAAATCTGGAGCATTAGTTTCTCGAATCATGTCTGATGTGGAAGGAGTTCGTAATTTAATTGGAACCGGATTAGTACAACTTGTTGGAGGGTCTATCACAGCAGTTGTTGCACTTATTTTATTACTTAAAACTAGTGTTTCAATGACGCTGTTTACTTTGGTGCCATTAGCCATTTTTGCATTAATTGCTTTGAAAGCCTTTAAAGTTATTCGTCCTATTTTTAGAAATCGGGGAAAAATTAATGCTGAAGTCACAGGTAGACTAACAGAAACTTTAGGTGGCGTAAGAGTCATAAAGGGTTTCAATGCAGAGGAACAAGAAAACAAGGTTTTTGAAGAAGGCGTAGAACGTTTATTCCAGAATGTAAAAAAAAGTTTAACGGCTACTGCAGTTATGACTAGTTCTTCTACTTTTCTATTAGGCATTGCAACTACTGGTATTATGGGTATTGGCGGTTATAAAATAATGATGGGAGAACTTACTATTGGAGAGTTTTTAACCTTTACTTTTTTATTGGGATTAATGATTGCTCCTATCGTACAGATGAGTAATATTGGCAGTCAATTAACCGAGGCATTGGCTGGTTTAGACCGTACTGAAGAACTCATGAATATGACTCCTGAGTCTGATGAAGAACACAGGACTATTGTTTTAGAGAACATTAAAGGAGATATTATTTTTGATGATGTTTCTTTTGCTTATGAGGAAGACAAAGAAGTACTACATCATATTAATTTCGAAGTGAAATCGGGTTCTGTTGTGGCGCTAGTTGGAAGTTCTGGTTCTGGAAAATCTACTATTGCAGGATTGGCCGCCACTTTTTTAAATCCACAATCAGGTACCATTACTATTGATGGCAATGATGTTTCAAAAGTGAACTTAAGTAGTTTTAGAAAAAATTTAGGTGTGGTATTGCAAGACGAATTTTTGTTTGAAGGCACAATTAGAGAAAACATTTTGTTCCCAAGACCAGATGCGACTGATGAAGAATTGCAAGCTGCTGTAATAGCGGCTTATGTAAACGAGTTTACAGACCGATTTGAAAACGGGTTAGATACGTTAATTGGCGAACGTGGTGTTAAATTATCTGGTGGTCAGCGACAAAGAATTGCAATTGCACGTGCCGTTTTAGCAAATCCAAAAATATTGATTTTAGATGAAGCTACTTCTAATTTAGATACGGAAAGCGAAGCGTTAATTCAAAAAAGTCTAGCAGCCTTAACAGAAGGTAGAACCACCTTTGTTATCGCTCACCGATTAAGTACAATTAGAAAAGCAAATCAGATTTTAGTTATTGAGAATGGACGTATCGCGGAACAAGGAACCCATGATGACTTAATAGCAAAAGAGGGGCGCTACTACAACCTATTTACGTATCAGGCTAGGATATAAAAATATAAAAGCCAAAAATCTATATTGCATTAGATTTTTGGCTTTTTACTATTTGTTTGTAACATTTTAACTCTCTGGAGCCAGCTCTATTTCTAAACCTTCCATAGCTTCCGCAATATGCAGCTGACATCCTAAACGGCTGTTTTCTTTTACATAAAATGCTTCTGCCAACATTGCATCTTCATCATCAGATTTTTCAGGTAAAACAGTATCACTTGTCACATAACATTGACAAGAAGCACACATGGCCATTCCACCACATACCCCAATGGTACCTTCTGGTGCTAATTCATAGGCTCTTACCAATTCCATGATATTCATGTTCATATCTGTTGGAGCATCTACTTCGTGGGTAACACCATCACGGTCTGTAATTTTTATTTTAATATCACTCATGCGTACGTACTTCTATAATTGTAATTGGCTACAAATTTAATTCGTTTATCTATGCGGATTAGCAAAACACTTTCCCTTTTAACAAGTTTGAAAATTTTGTGATATTAATCAATAGACTTGATTACTGCCTTTGGAGCTTCCTTCTTACTTCCATCAAAACCATTTATTCCACCTACAGTAGTATATTTCATAACGTATTTTTTATCTGGAAAAATACGCTGAAAAGCACTTTGACACATTAAAGTCGCCTCATGAAAACCACATAAAATAAGTTTCAATTTTCCGGGATAGGTATTTACATCACCTATAGCATAAATTCCAGGAATATTGGTTTGATAATCAAAAGTATTTACCCTGATTGCATTTTTTTCAATTTCTAGTCCCCAATCACCAATAGGACCTAGTTTTGGAGAAAGTCCGAATAATGGAATAAAATTATCTACCTCTAAATCTATATGCTCCTCTGCATCAGCATTTTTACGAATACTTACAGATTGTAAAGTTCCATTACCATTTAAGGCTACTATTTCGGCAGGAGTGATCAAATTTATTCTTCCTTCGTTCTTTAATTTCTGCACTTTTTCAACAGAATCCAAAGCCCCACGAAATTCGTTTCTCCGATGCACTAAAGATACTTTCGCAGCAACATCAGCTAAAAAAATACTCCAATCTAAAGCAGAATCTCCACCACCAGCAATAACGACCTTTTTATTACGATAAACTTCAGGGTCTTTTATAAAATAATTGATTCCGTTATCTTCAAAATTTTCAATATTTTCAAGCAAAGGTTTACGAGGTTCAAAACTACCTAATCCTCCTGCAATTGCCACAATGGGAGCCTGATGCTTTGTGCCTTTATTTGTGGTCACCAGAAAAGAGCCATCATCAAGTTTTTCAATAGTTTCTGCTCGCTCTCCTAAAGTGAAACCAGGTTGAAAAGGTTTTATTTGCTCCATTAGATTAGCCACTAAATCTCCTGCTAAAACTTCAGGAAAACCAGGGATATCATAAATGGGTTTCTTGGGATAAATTTCTGAACATTGCCCACCTGCTTGTGGAAGTGCATCAATCAAATGGCACTTTAATTGTAACAACCCTGCTTCAAAAACAGTAAAAAGACCCGTAGGCCCCGCGCCAATAATAAGTATATCTGTATTAATCATTAAGATATCATATTTAAAATAGAAGCAAAACTACTATGTTGATTAAACTTAAATTCTGATATTTATCAGTAAAATTAAACTACATTAATAACCTCTTCAATTTGCGGTGCATATTTCTTTATTGTCATCTCTACACCACTTTTCAAGGTCATTTGATTTACGGAACAACCAACACAAGCCCCTTCTAACTTCACTTTAACAGAAGAATTGTTATCAATAGAAACAAGGGAAATATCACCTCCATCACTTTGCAAAAACGGTCGAATTTCTTCCAATGCTTTTTCAACATTTATCTTTAGTTCTTCTGATGTCATAATTACTTCTTTTTAACAGCAGAACAACCTGCCATTGTAGTTATTTTAATAGCCTCAGTAGGCGGTAATTTATCATTTCTATTCACTACTTCTTGAACAACATTTCTGGTAATTTCTTCAAATGCTATTTCAATCGGGGTACCAGACTGCATTGCTGCCGGTCTACCTACATCGCCTGCTTCTCGTATACTTTGAACTAAAGGAATCTCACCTAGAAAAGGCACTTTTAAATCTTCCGCCAAATGCTTGGCTCCTTCTTTTCCAAAGATATAATATTTATTGTCTGGCAATTCATCTGGAGTAAAATACGCCATATTTTCAACGATTCCCAATACTGGAACGTTTATAGAGTCTTGTTGAAACATAGCAACACCTTTGCGAGCATCAGCCAATGCAACTTCTTGTGGCGTACTTACCACTACAGCACCAGTAACGGGCATAGCTTGCATAATACTCAAATGAATATCACCTGTTCCTGGAGGTAGGTCTAATAACATAAAATCTAACTCGCCCCAATGTGCATCAAAAATCATTTGATTTAGTGCTTTTGAAGCCATAGGACCTCTCCAAATAACCGCTTGATTTGGTTGCGTGAAAAACCCAATCGAAAGCAACTTAACGCCATAACTTTCTACTGGTTTCATTTTTGATTTTCCACCAATGTTTACTGCCAAAGGCTTTTCATTGGCAACATCAAACATAATTGGCATAGACGGACCGTATATATCAGCATCTAGCAAACCTACTTTAAAGCCCATTTTAGCTAAAGTAACCGCTAAATTTGCCGTAACCGTAGATTTTCCGACACCTCCTTTACCAGAAGCCACAGCAATAATATTTTGAATACCAGGAATGGGTTTTCCTTTAATTTCATTTGCTTTAGGCTTAGCAGCAGGCGCATCAACTTTCACATTGATCTTGATTTTTGCCTTTTCGTAAACTTCTTTGTGGATAATTTTTAAAATCTCTACCTCCGTTTTTTTACGCGCTTGAAGACTAGGATTTCCAATCGTAATATCTACTTCCACTTCATCACCAAAAATCTGAATATTTTTTACCGCTCCGCTCTCTACCATATTTTGCCCTTCACCAGGTACTGTAATATGTTCTAATGCTTTGAGGATATCTTTCTTCTCTATTTTCATTGCAATAATTTCTTTTCAGTCTTTTATTAAAACTGATTCTAAATTACAAAGATACGGTATAGTACGGATATTAAGGAGGGTTGAAATTGAAATAAAATATAGGTCAATCAGATTAAGTTATAAGATGATTTATCTTAATTTTAGAAAATATAGGATATTATTACAAATCAGTTTCTAGTTCCAAAAAAGGATCCCAGAATAGCTTTTCAAAATCTTGAATTTGATAATCTAAAACAACAACCCCTTCACTTTCTAATAATTGCTGCATGAGATTAGTACCATCAAAATGATGCTTCCCCGTTAGTAGGCCTTTTCTATTTACTACTCTATGAGCAGGAACATCCTCTAAATTATGTGAAGCATTCATAGCCCAACCTACCATTCTTGCGCTCCGTGCTGCTCCTAAATATTTTGCAATCGCGCCATAGGAAGTAACTCTACCAAACGGAATTTGCCGAGCAACTAGATATACTTTTTGAAAGAAATTCTGACCAGCATCCTCCATATTATTGCATATATATACGAAATAGCGTTATTACAAATAATAAGCACATTAATGCACATAAGATATAATTTGAGTTCCTTGAAAACGCAGTATTCTTAGATTCTAATTTATAGAAGTATATCGTATATAAATACAATACTGCAAAGGTTCCTAAACCTGCGGCTAAAACAAAAATTAAAATATCAGTAATCTCAAATTTGATCCACCCTGATGCTTTCCACATGGCATTAAGTGTACTGTAATAGGGAATTGTTAATAGGTTCAATGCCGCTAGCAATATTCCTTTAAAGAAACTATTTTTTTTACTAACCTTAAGCACTTTTTCTTTCTGAGGTTTATTCTGCTTTGCCAAAGCATAAAAATAAATACAAAAAAAAGCAAAAACCACCAATGCTATTTTCAGCAAGACAGCAACAACTTCTGGGTGATTGTGAAGGTATTTAGAAATGAGTACCGCAATATATGCTTGCAGCATTATCATGGTTGATACGCCAAGACTAAACATGATTCCGTTTAACTTACCTTTCTCAACACTTGTTTTTGCAGCATTCATATTCAACAACCCAGGTGGCACGGTTGCCATAAATGCAGCTGAAAAGGTAACAAAGAATAGAATCAATAAATGGGTCATTGGTTAATTGACTTTAAATTGAATAAAGGTAATACGCTTTCCTTTTTCAAGATACTGATTTTCATAGAAAGTTTGGATATTCAAGACTTCTTTAGGACTGCCTTCATTTTTATAAACATCATGATTGGCATAAATCACTTCTAGACCTAATCCATGTAATAACCCTAAAGTATACCCATGCATAAACTCGCTGTCTGTTTTCAGATTAATAACTCCATTTTTATTCAAAATGTGATTGTACTTGTCTAAAAATATTTTATTAGTAAGTCGGTGCTTTGTTCTCTTATACTTTATTTGTGGATCTGGAAAGGTAATCCAGATCTCAGAAACTTCATTTTCAGCAAAAAGATGATCAATTAATTCTATTTGACTTCTTATAAATGCAACATTTGGTAATTTTTCTTCTAGTGCAGTTTTTGCACCGCGCCAAAATCTAGCACCCTTAATATCTACCCCTATAAAATTTTTATCCTTACTTTGTTTAGCTAGACCAATTGTATATTCTCCTTTACCACAACCTAACTCTAAGACTATAGGATTGTCATTTTTAAAAAAGGTATTCCATTTGCCCTTTAAAGAAAATAGATCATTCTTTACATCTTCTCTATCTGGTTGAACAACATTTTCAAATGTTTCGTTCTCTTGAAATCTTCTTAGCTTGTTTTTACTCCCCACCGTTATTACACTTTAATGAATCAGCAAAGCTAAGAAAATCTTATATTAACAATTAAACTACTTTAACTATAATAAATGACTACCTAAAATAGTATGACTCTTTACTTTACTTCTTTTTTGGACTTTTCTAGGGTGAAAGAAAATTCTGATCCAACATCAACAACGCTTTCAACATATATTTTCTCGTTATGCGCTTCAATGATGTGCTTAACAATTGACAAGCCTAAACCTGAACCACCTTCTTCTCTACTTCCACTTTTATCAACCCGATAAAAACGTTCAAAAAGACGAGGAATATGTTGCTTTGCAATACCCTCTCCGTTATCTGTAACCCTAACAATTACTTTGTTTTTAATCAAATTTTCTACACTTACTTCTGTGGTACCATTCTCCTGCCCATATTTTATAGAGTTCACAAGTAAGTTAGTAATAACTTGCTGTATTTTTTCTTTATCGGCCTTAACCAAAATTGGGAGATTATACTTCATATCAAAAGTAAGTGCTATCTTTTTCTTAGCAGCTTTCATTTCTAAAAGATCAAAAACACTTTGAATTAGCTCCACAATATTGAACTCACTAATTTCAAGATTTAAATCGCCTACTTCTAATTTGGTTATTAAATCTAAATCTTTTACGATATAAATTAATCGGTCCACACCTTTATTAGCTCGCTGCAAGTATTTTTTCCTAAGAACTTTATCCTCGGCAGCACCGTCAATAAGCGTTAATATATAACCTTGTACCGTAAAAAGTGGGGTTTTTAATTCATGAGACACGTTACCTATAAAATCTCGGCGATATTCTTCTCTAATTTTCAGGGTATCTATTTCAATTTTTTTATCCTTAGCAAATTTTTCAATTTCATCCGTTAAGGTTCTCATATCTGTAGTCACTGTCCTTGAGGATAGGTTAGATGATTCTAATAAAGAAACATCGTCGTAGATTCTCTTTATTCTTTTATAAATGAATTTTTCAACGCGAAGTTGGATTACAAAAAAGCAAATAGTAAATATAAATAACGATAATCCTATAAGAAGGCCCCAATCTAATTCTTTTTTAAACCACAAAAAAGCGAAAAAAATTAAAGCAAATATTAATGTAATATATATAGCAGATCGCAAAGCAAATTTATAGGACTTTTTAAATGATATTGCCATTACAAAATAAACTTATACCCAACCCCTTTAACGGTTTTAAAGTTATCATCCCCAATTTTCTCGCGTAATTTTCTAATATGCACATCTATTGTACGCCCTCCAACAACAACTTCATTACCCCAAACTTTATCTAAAATCACCTCTCTCTTAAACACTTTATTAGGCTTAGAAGCTAATAAGGCTAATAATTCAAATTCTTTTCTTGGTAGTGTAAGTTCTACTCCTTTATTAATGATTTTGTACTCTTCTCTATTAATTACAATATCCCCAACTGTAACGATATCATCAACCTCTGCTTCATCTTCTTTTAATCTTCGCAGCAAAGCTTTAACCTTACTCACTAAAACTTTAGGCTTGATGGGTTTCGTAATGTAGTCATCAGCACCCGCATCAAAACCAGCCACTTGAGAGTAATCTTCACTTCTAGCAGTTAAAAATGTAATTATTGTATTTTCTAAACCTGGAGTATTTCTAATAATTTCACATGCTTCAATACCATCCATCTCTGGCATCATCACATCTAAAATAATAAGATGAGGCTGCTTCTTTTTAGCCTTAGTTACGCCTTCTACACCATTTTTTGCGGTAAAAACCTCGTAACCTTCCGAGGATAGATTATAACTTAAAATCTCTAGAATATCCGGTTCATCATCTACTAATAATATTCTAATGTCCTTCTTTTTCATTAGGTTTTTGAATTGGTTAATCATCCAAAAGTAAAGATAATACTATTACCACTAAGGTACTTAACATTGATTTAATATGCTAACATTAAGGTAACACTATAAAAATAAATGTTTAACAAACACATAACATGACCTTTACAACAAGGGCGTTCCTTTGCGCAAAATTCAAACAATACAAATGAGACTATTATTTTTAAGTTTATTATTTATAACAACTGTTAGTATTTCCAATGCACAGGACACTGGAAGTATTGTAGGCAAAATTATTGATAAAGAAGCAAATGATGAACCTTTAGCTTTCGCAAACGTACTAATAAAAGGGACAACTAAAGGTACTACTACAGACTTTGATGGTCTTTATGAAGTTCCTAATATAGCTCCAGGAACTTACACTTTAAACTTTAGTTATTTAGGATACGAATCTGTAGAAATACCCAATGTAAGTGTTGAAGCTGGAAAAGTTACTACAATTAACATTCCGATGTCTGCAAGTGAAGGTGTATCGCTCCAAGAGGTTGTTGTTACGACTACCGCTAGAAAAGATTCTGAAACGGCACTTTTATTAGATCAAAAAAGAGCTATTGAAATGAAAACTTCAATAGGTGCTCAAGAACTTGCTAGAAAAGGAGTAAGTGATGTTGCTACGGCTGTTACAAAAACAACAGGAATATCTAAACAAGAAGGTTCTGGAAATGTTTTCGTCAGAGGCCTTGGAGATCGTTACAATATGACAACTCTTAATGGTCTGCCTTTACCCTCTAATAATACAGCTAAAAAGAACATAGATCTTGATGTTTTTTCAACTGATATTGTAGAATTTATTGGGATTGACAAAACGTATACTGCTCGTAATTATGGTGATTACGCTGGTGCAAACATCGATATTTCTTCTAGAAATTATAAAGGTGATGGCTTTTTAGAACTTGGTGTTGGCATTGGAGGAAATTCTGAAGCTTTAGGGCAAAAAGATTTTTATTTATATGACGGTCCTGATTTTACCGGGTTTTACACTAAAAACCAACCTAATTTTCCCTTAAACAATTATAATTTTAAAACTAGCTGGGACAGAACAACTGCTCCTACTCCAACAAACAGTAGTATTTCACTAAAAGGTGGAGATGCTTATCAAGTAGGAGACAAAAGCAGAATAAACTTTTTTGCAGTTGCTTCATTCGATAACGATTACACTTATAAAGAAGGTGTAAGTAGAGCAAATGTTACTACTTCTAATATTATAAGAAAAGACTTTGACTTCATATCTTATAACTACAATACCAACACTACATTAATGGCAAATGTTGGCTTCATAAATAGCAATAAGAATAAGATAAATTTCAACTCTCTTTACATAAATACTTCAAGCCAAAGTCAAGAAGAATATACCGGTGTTGTTGATGCTTTTGATAACTCACCCAATGGCGGTGCTTTTGCTCAACGTGCAGAATTTGAAAGAACATCTCTTTTAGTCAATCAACTATTAGGAGATCATAAATTAGGAGAAAAAATCGACTTAAATTGGGGCGTTTCTTATAATACAGTTGTTAACAATATTCCAGATAGAAAACAAAACATTGTTACCCCTGAGAATTGGGATGAACCAGACGGACCAAAGTCGTTAATACAAACTGTAAGTGCAGGTGATAACAATAGATTCTACGGTAAATTAAATGAAAATGAAGCTGCAGCAAATATTTTGGGAACATACAAATTTAAAGAAAATGTTGACGAAGGTATGTTTGATGGAAAATTTTCTTTAGGTTATAGTGGAAGAATTAAAGATGTAGCTTTCGAGGCTACACAATACAACTTTAGAATTAATAGAAGAGATCAAAACAATAATTTTATTACTCAGCCTATTATTGAAGATGTTTATGATTTAGATGCCTATTTTAATCAAGAAAATTTAAACAATGGGCTATTTAACATAGTTACCTTTAGAGGTGGACTTGGCGTTCCTGGAGCTTTAAATCCTCAAACATATGACGGAACGCAAGATATACATGCCGGATTCACCAATTTAGAGTATGCTTTTTCTCCAAAATTTACCATTTTTATTGGTATTAGAGGTGAGCAAATTAACCAGACTATAAATTGGAGTACTGCAATTGACCCTGAAGGTACAAGCAAGTTTAATACTTTTGAAATTCTACCGAGCTTATCACTTAAATATGAATTGAATGAAAAGCAAAATTTAAAATTTGCCGCCAGCAAAACATATACATTACCACAGTTTAAAGAAAGAGCACTATTCCTTTTCGAAGAAGTAACCCAATCTACGATTGGTAACCCTGCATTATATTCTTCAACAGATTATAATGTTGACTTAAAATGGGAGCTTTTCCCTAAATCAACAGAGCTTATTTCTGTAGGTGCATTTGGAAAATATATTGAAAATCCAATTAATGATGTTACTATTAACTCGGCTTCAAATGATATTAGTTATGTAAACTCAGGAGACTGGGCACATGTTATTGGTGCTGAACTTGAGGTTCGCAAAGATATTTTCAAAAAGGAGACCGAAACAGAAGATGATTTTCTTACCAATTCACTTTCAATCGGAGCTAATGCTTCTTACATGTATACAAATCAAGAATTAAATGGCGCTAAAGTTGCTGAAGAAACAGCCGCTTTTGTTGTTCTACCATTAAGTGCAAATTTCACCAATGAAGAAGGCAGATTAACTGGTGCTTCAGATCTTCTATTGAATGGAGACTTAAGTTACTATAAGCAACTCACCAAAGATAGGGATGTACAAGCAACATTGGCTTATAACTATTTTTCTGATAGAGTTTATGCAATTGGAATAAACGGTAAAGGTGATTTAGTAGACCAACCGGTAAGTACTTTAGATTTTATATTCAAAATGAGCTTAAATAAAAAATTAGGCCTAGGTCTTTCAGCTAAAAATATTACCAATCCATTAATTGAAAGAATTCAAGATGTTCAGAACGTTACTGTTCAATCTTATAAAAAAGGAAGTCTATTTAAGTTATCATTATCATATAACTTTTAATTAATATAGAGATCACCTATTAGTAATTTCCAGTTAACACTGACTTAAGATTAGCACTCTAAATTCGCCATAAATAAAAACTACAAAAATGAAAACAAATTTTCAAAAAATTTTTCTGATGTTTGCTGCAATGGCATTCATAGTCTCTTGTAATAAAGATGACGACAATAGTAATACCGCTAACAATGGTATACAAGATGGTGATGAAACTGGTATTGATTGTGGTGGTTCAACAGGAGTAACTTGTACCATTGATGACACCTTGGAAGGTGATCTAAGTGAAGATAAAACATTAGACGCTTCTATAACTTATAAACTTTCTAGTGCTTTTGTAGTAAAAGATGGAGGAAAACTTACTATCCCTGCTGGTACAGTTATCAAAGCAACTGGAGGAACAAGTGCCTATATCGCAGTTGCTCAAGGTGGACAAATATTCGTAAATGGTACGGCTGCAAACCCAGTGGTTATGACTTCTGGCGAAGCATCACCGGCTTCAGGAAACTGGGGAGGCTTAGTCATTGCCGGAAATGCACCTACTAATAAAGGAACAGCCGTTACTTCTGAAGTAGGTAGTCTTTCTTATGGTGGCACTAATACTGTTGACAATTCTGGTTCCATAAGATATTTAAGAGTTGAATATACTGGTGCTATTTTTACAGGTGATAAAGAATTTAATGGTGTTTCTTTATTTGGTGTTGGTTCAGGAACTACTTTTGAATACGTACAATCTTACAATGGTAGTGATGATGGGATTGAATTCTTTGGTGGTACTGTATCTGGTAAATACTTAGTATCTACAAACTCTGAAGATGATGGTATAGATTTCGCTGACGGATGGCAAGGTAACGGTGAAAACTGGTATGTTACTGGCGCTGCTAAAGCGGGCATCGAAGGCTCTAATAACGGTGATAATGGTGCTGCAACACCTATGACTACAACTTCACTAAAAAACTTAACTGTTGTTGGCCCTGTTACTGAAGGCGCTTTATATTTCAAAGAAGGTGGTGGAAAATTCAATATTGATAATTTTTACGCGAGTGGTGTTGATTTAGGGATAAAAATGAAAAGTACAGATACAGATGCTGCAGCTAGAATTGAAGCAGGTGATTTAGTGATTACTAATTTACAGTTTGCAGATACAGACGCTTCTCTGGTTAAAACTGATTATACTGGAACTACACAAGACTTTTATACTGAAGGTGTGGCAACAGGCGCAGGTAATGGAGCTGCTGCTCCTGATTGGACTGCTGGCTGGACTATAGGTTTAAGCAATAGTGGTGCTACTTCAGAAAACTTACAAGGAGATATCACTACAGACGTATCATTAAATGCAAGTGTTGAATATTTTTTATCTAGTGCATTAGTTGTTAAAGATGGTGGTTCACTTACAATTCCAGCTGGTACAGTTATTAAAGCAACTGGAGGGACAAGTGCATATATTGCAGTTGCTCAAGGTGGGCAAATTTTTGTAAATGGTACCGCAACTAACCCTGTAGTAATGACATCTGGAGAAACTTCCCCAGTACCAGGAAACTGGGGTGGCTTAGTATTAGCTGGTAAAGCTCCAACAAATAAAGGGACTGCAGTTACTTCTGAAGTAGGGGGTCTTTCTTATGGAGGAAATGAGCCTGGAGATAGCTCTGGTTCTATTACATACCTAAGAGTTGAATATACGGGTGCTATTTTTACTGCTGATAAAGAATTCAATGGTGTTTCTTTATTCGGTGTTGGTTCTGGAACAACGTTTGAATATGTACAGTCTTATAATGGTAGTGATGATGGTATCGAGTTTTTTGGTGGTACTGTAACTGGTAAATACTTGGTGTCCACTAACTCTGAAGATGATGGAATTGATTTCGCTGATGGTTGGCAAGGTAATGGTGAAAACTGGTACGTAACTGGAGCTGCTAAGGCTGGTATTGAAGGTTCAAATAACGGTGATAATGGTGCTATTACTCCATTAACTACAACTTCTTTAAAAAACATTACCGTTGTTGGTCCCGTTACTGAAGGTGCTCTATATTTCAAAGAAGGTGGAGGGAAATTCACAATTGATAACTTCTATACCTCCGGAATTAACTTAGGGATAAAAATGAAAAGTACGGATACTGATGCTGCAGCTAGAATAGAAGCTGGTGATTTAACAATAACCAACATACAATTTGATACTCCAGTAGCAGGTTTTGCTATAACTGATTATACTGGAGCTAATCAATCTTTCTATACAGAGGGAACTGCAACTGGCGCTGGTAATGGTGCTGCTGCTCCTGACTGGACTACGGGTTGGACAAAGTTCTAATTATTAATATATTTTAATAAAACCTTTTTAAAAGCCTCGCAATGCGAGGCTTTTTTATTTTCCATACACAAAATACCTGTTCAAATCGCGAAATTAGAGTGTATTTCTTCAATTATTTAAGCACTTCATCGAAAATATTTCATTTCACACAAAGCAAGGTAACGATGCGAATCAAAAAATAGTATATTCGTGGTATACTTTTTGTAATGTAGTTAACATGAAGAAAATCTACTTTATCCTCTTTTTATTTATAGCTACTCTTGGTTATTCTCAAGAGAAGCAAACTATTGGAGATATTGATGGTTTTAAACTGTATCCAAATCCTGTTACAAATGGTAAAGTTTATATCAACACTACTTTAAATGCCCCTAAAAAAGTACTTATTTTTGATGTTTTAGGCACTAAAGTAATGGAAACAACTATTCTTGGAACCGAATTAAATCTTTCTGATTTAGATGCAGGCATTTATGTACTTCGTGTTTTTGAAAAAGATAAAGTAGCTACAAGAAAGCTAATTATCAAATAAGAAAACAACCTCATTTACTCTTTTCTTTCTATTTTATATAATACCCCTTGCATATTTCGATGCTATATAAATCTATATCCACTGGAATAAAAACTCCTTAATAGATTGACATACAGCTTTTGAAATTCCACAAAAGGTAAAAAAACTCCGTTTACCTACAATAATAGTAGTTTCACAACATTTTATATTCACCATAATGGTCTTTTGCTATTTTTACAGAAGTTATCCCAATCAAATAAACTATGAAGAAAATCTACTTTATCCTACTTATGGTATTTGCCTTTACCCTATCAGGGCAAGAGAATCTTGAGAATCAAGGACCAAATAATGAGATTGTCGGTTTTAAATTATATCCGAACCCTACGTTTAATGATGTTGTTTACATTACTACAAAAGATAACGGCGTTAAAGACATTCTAGTATATGATCTTTTTGGAGAAATCGTCTTAAAGGAAATTACTACCTATAAAGAACTTAATATCTCAAAATTAGATGCTGGTGTTTATATTGTTCAAGTAACAGAAAACAGTAAAACTATTTCAAGAAAATTAGTAGTAAAATAAAAACCCCAACCAATCATATAAAAACTCCTTTTCCTTTCTGGATTAGGAGTTTTTTTGTTTTAACAAGACAATTGGTATCCTTACTTTTGTAGTACGATAAGCTTCTATGGATACGTCTAAAATTTTCAATACAAAATCACCGTCTGACTTTGACACTCTTGCCTTGGAAATTTATAAGCATCAGTATACCCATAATAAGGTGTATCAAGAATTTTGCAACTACCTGAAGAAGCATCCGAAAAAAGTCAAACAAGTAATAGACATTCCTTTTTTGCCTATTGAATTTTTCAAATCTAAAAAAATCATATCATCCCTAGACACTCCTGAAGTTTTATTTACTAGTAGTGGCACCACGGGTAGTCTCACAAGTACACATTACGTTACAGATGTATCCATTTATGAAAACAGTTACTTGAATGCCTTCTCTTATTTTTATGGAAATATAAAAGACTACTGTGTTTTAGCCTTGTTACCTTCTTATCTTGAACGTGAAGGTTCTTCTTTGATTTATATGGCAGAAGACTTGATTAAAAAAAGCGAGCATCCCGAAAGCGGGTTTTATTTAAATGATATTGAATTATTATCTAAAAAATTAATCCGCCTTGATAAAACAGGGTCAAAAGTTCTTTTAATTGGGGTCTCTTTCGCATTAGTAGACCTTGCCGAGAATTATAAACTTGAGCTTAAAAATACTATTGTAATGGAAACAGGTGGCATGAAAGGCCGAAGAAAAGAAATGATTCGTGAAGAACTCCATGACATTCTGAAAAAGGGATTTGGAGTTAAAGCTGTTCATTCTGAATACGGAATGACGGAGCTGTTATCACAGGCATACTCTCAAGGAAACGGAATTTTTAAAACACCTCCTTGGATGCAGATACTCATCAGAGATACAGAAGATGCACTTAGCTACCAAACCAATGGCAGGACTGGAGGTATAAATGTTATCGATTTGGCAAACATAAATTCATGCTCTTTTATTGCTACGCAAGATTTAGGGAAAAAATTTGACGATGAAAGCTTTGAAATTCTAGGCAGGTTTGATCATTCAGATATTCGAGGATGTAATTTAATGGTGCTTTAAAAAAAGGAGTAAGCCTTATTTTCTAATGTACGTATATGTTACTTCGTCATCAGCAATTTCAGGAGCATCGACAAAAGTTAACGTTAAGATTTCTGCCTCAATAGTATAAAAATAACGCCTAGTATTGTTTTCCAAGGTTATCATTCCATTATTTGAAGTATACTGGTATTGACCCGATGGATTAAATAATTCATTTTCACCATCATTATATACCGTTAATTTTTGTTCGTTTGGAGCAAATAAAATTCCTGAAGTACTAAAATCATAATCCTCCCCAAAATAACAAAAGCAGCTAACATTCGTAAGAATCCATTCACCTTCTAATGATAAATCTATCTCATCATTAGTATCTGTACAAGAACAACAAACAAAAAACACCCCTAAAATAAACGTCCCTATTTTCATGCTAAGATTTTCACATTAGATGTGTTCGATTAATTTAGGTTGCGTAATTACTTAACAAGTATGACAAAGTAGTTTTTCTTTCCGCGTTGTAAAAGCACGAACTTATTGTTAATTAAATCTTCTTTAGTTATGGTATAATCTTCACCTACCTTTTCTTTGTTTACAGAAATAGAGTTTTGCTTCAACTCTCTTCGAGCCTCTCCGTTTGAGCCTAAAAAGTTTGTTTTGGCCGCTAATGCCCCTATCATATCTAAACCTTCTTCAATAGCTGACATAGCAATTTCAGCTTGAGGTACACCTTCGAAAATATCCAAAAATGTTTTTTCGTTTAGTTTCTTTAAACTTTCAGAAGTAGACTTTCCGAAAAGAATTTCACTTGCTTCAACCGCATTATCCAAATCTTCTTGAGAATGTACCATCACAGTAATTTCATCAGCCAAACGCTTTTGTAGAACACGTAAATGCGGAGCCTCTTTATGTGTTGCTATTAAAGATTCAATCTCTTCTTTAGATAAAAAGGTAAATATTTTAATATACTTTTCAGCATCATCATCAGAAGTATTCAACCAATATTGGTAAAATTTATAGGGTGATGTTCTTTCAGAATCCAACCAAACATTACCACCTTCAGTTTTTCCAAATTTAGTTCCATCGGCTTTAGTAATTAGCGGGCAAGTTAGTGCATAACCTTTTCCGCCTCCAATTCTTCTAATTAATTCGGTACCAGTAGTAATGTTCCCCCACTGATCACTACCTCCCATTTGCAAGGTACAGTTATGGGCTTTAAAAAGATGTAAAAAGTCATACCCTTGTACTAATTGATACGTGAATTCTGTAAAAGACATCCCTTCTTTTGCCTCAGAAGAAAGCCTCTTTTTGACAGAGTCTTTAGACATCATATAATTTACAGTAATATGTTTACCTACATCACGAATAAATTCTAAGAATGAAAAATCTTTCATCCAATCGTAATTATTCACCAGAATAGCGGCATTCTCAGCATCACTTTTAAAATCTAAAAACCGGGATAATTGCTCTTTTAGCGCTTCTTGATTATGACGTAAGGTTTTTTCATCCAAAAGATTACGTTCCGTAGATTTTCCAGAAGGATCACCAATCATTCCTGTAGCGCCTCCAATAAGTGCGTAAGGTTTATGACCAGCCAATTGAAAATGACGCAACATCATTACCCCTACTAGGTGACCAATATGTAAAGAATCTGCTGTAGGATCTATACCCACATAAGCTGATTGCATTTCATTCATTAAATGGGCTTCAGTTCCGGGCATAACATCGTGCAACATGCCTCTCCATTTTAATTCTGCTACAAAATTGGTTTTCATCTATTTATTTTTATACTTTTTTATACTACGCTGCAAATATATAAGAATTGAAGTGTTTTAGCCCTTCTAAAAATTGAATAAATACAATAGTATTATGTATTTTTAAACCATGATCTTAGTAACAGGCGGTACAGGTTTAGTAGGCGCACATCTACTTGTGGAATTAAGTAAAACTGAAGCTACGGTAAAAGCCATCTGCAGACCAAATAGTGATTTAAAAAAAGTTGAAAAAGTATTTTCATATTATTTTGATAATCACGAAGAGCACTACCAGAAAATCAACTGGATTATTGCTGATATAAATGATATTCCAGCTTTAGAAATTGCATTTGAAGGCGTTACCTATGTGTACCATTGTGCGGCATTAATATCTTTTAACCCTAAAGATTATGATCTATTGCACAAAATAAATTGTGAAGGCACCGCAAACATTATAAACATAAGTCTTGCGAAAAATATTGAAAAATTATGTTATATAAGCTCAATAGCGGCATTAGGCAAAGACACAAAAACTACTGAAATTGATGAAGAATCGGACTGGAACAATAAAGATGCCAATGTGTATGCCCTAACTAAATATGATGCGGAATTAGAAGTTTGGCGTGGATCACAAGAAGGCTTATCTGTTATACTATTAAATCCTGGAATTATATTAGGGCCTGGCTTCTGGAATACTGGCAGTGGAACACTTTTTAAAAATGCCGCGAAAGAACGCAGTTATTTTCCTCCTGGAGGAACTGGTTTTATTGCCGTACATGATGTTGTGCAGCTAATGTTGCTAGCTATGAATTCTAATATCAATAAAGAACGTTTTATCACCATCGCTAAAAATAGTACTTATAAAGAAATATTGACGACTATATGTCAGGAAATGGGCATAAAAACACCCACCAAAGAACTTAAATTTTGGCAATTAGAAATCTTATGGCGTGCGGACTGGCTAAGAGACCTGCTTTTTAAGAAAGGACGAAGTATTACCCAAAACACAGTACAATCCCTTCGTGCAAATAAAGAATATAACAATCAAAAAATCATAAATGCTTTTGAATATACTTTTGAGCCTATAGAAAAAACAATAGAATTTTGCGCTGCAAAATATGCTGAGGAGAATACTTAATTTTTCTTAATGCTATCTAGCTTTTGAGGTTTTTTTATTCTAGCGATACTATCTTGTTTTCTCTTTTCTTTTTTGACATCTTCAATTGCCTTAGTGTCTGATTTTAATCTATTTTCTACATTTTGATAAATTTCTTTGTATAAAACAGGATTTGAAGCATAATAAAGATCACTTTCAACAAACTGCAGACTATCTATACCATGTTTTGTATAAATATAATCCATAGCTTCGATATTATTTTTTTTCAAAACCTCATTATTTGTATTCTTGGCAGCAGTCACTATAGCCAAATCGTAAAAAACAGCAGTCATTAAATCTTTCGAAATAAGATTCTCTGGTTCCTTTATTATTTTTTCTACGCAAGAAGTTGCTATAATTAAAAGTAATAGAACTACTATTTTATTCATACCATTATATCTTTTTTAATTTATCGATTAAAAGTAAGACGCTTAGCATTTCTCTTCTGTGAGAATTTACCATTTTCATAGGCTAGATGTCCGTTTACAAAAGTATGTGATATTTTTGAACGAAACGTATTCCCTTCAAAAGGAGACCATCCACATTTATAGGCTATATTTTCTTTTGTAACAGTCCATGAATTATTTAAATCAACAATCACTAAATCTGCAAAATACCCTTCACGTACATACCCTCTTTTTTCAATTTGAAAAAGAATAGCCGGATTATGACACATTTTCTCCACAATTTTTTCCAAGCTAATAACACCCTCATGAAATTTCTCCAAAATAGCTGGTAGTGCATGTTGAACTAAGGGTCCACCTGATGGGGCTTTGGTATAAACATTATCTTTTTCTTCTAAAGTGTGTGGAGCATGATCGGTCGCTAAAACATCAATACGATCATCTAAAAAAGCTTCCCATAACTGTGCTCGATCCTCCGCTGTTTTAACCGCTGGATTCCATTTTATCAATGACCCTTTTGTAGCATAATCTGCATCTGAAAACCAAAGATGATGCAAACAAACTTCAGCGGTTATTTTTTTGTCCTTTAATGGAATATCATTTCTAAACAATGCGGTTTCGATACCCGTAGACAGATGAAAAACATGGAATCTAGCACCTGTTTTTTTAGCCAAACCTATAGCTTTAGAAGATGACAAATAACAGGCCTCAGCGCTTCGAATCAATGGATGGTATTTCATAGGAATAGCATCGCCATACAACTCTTTGTACTTTGTCAAATTATTTTTTATGGTTGTTTCATCTTCACAATGTGCAGAAATAACCATCTCTGTATTTCTGAATATATTTTCAATAACTGTTTCATTATCCACTAACATATTACCTGTAGATGATCCTAAAAACAATTTAACCCCAGAACAGGCATTTTTATCTAGCTTTTTTAGCTCCTCTAAATTATCATTAGTTCCTCCAAACAGAAAAGAATAATTTGCATAAGAACTGTTTGCTCCTAATGCGAATTTTTCCTCCAATTTTTCTATTGTTGTGGTTTGCGGATTTGTATTTGGTTGTTCCATATAGCTTGTAATACCCCCGGCAACAGCGGCTCTACTTTCTGTTGCGATTGTACCTTTATGTGTCAAACCAGGTTCTCTAAAATGAACTTGATCATCTATAACTCCAGGAAATACATACTTTCCTGATGCATCAATAACCGTTGCTTGAGCATCGGAAATAGCTATACCAATCTTTATAATGATATTATTTTCAATAAGAATATCTGCTACTTGCTGCATATTTTCATTGACTATAGTGGCGTTCTTTATTAAGAATTTTGTCATTCTTTCAACTTATGTTTTACGAAATAAACTCATCCATTTCATTTTCAAAACTCCAAATACCGCTTCACGAACAATTGAAGAATTCATTTTAGATTTCCCTAATACGCGATCTGTAAAAACTATAGGGACTTCTACTATTTTAAATTTTTTAAGGTGTGCTCTGAATTTCATTTCTATTTGAAAAGCGTATCCTACAAAATGCACTGCAGACAAATCTATGGCCTCTAGTACTTTTCGTTTATAGCAAATAAAACCAGCTGTTGGGTCATGAACGCGCATTCCAGTGATAATTTTCACATAATAAGACGCACCAAAGGATAACAAAACTCGGTGTAAGGGCCAATTAACAACATTTACTCCTTTAATATAACGAGATCCAATTGAAAGGTCGGCACCATTAACACAAGCTTCATATAATCGAATAAGATCTGCAGGAGTGTGTGAAAAATCTGCATCCATTTCGAAAATATAATCATATTTTTCAGCAATGGCCCATCGAAATCCATGAATATAAGCGGTTCCTAATCCTGCTTTTTCTTTTCGTACTTCTAAAAATAATTTATCAGGGAATATTTGCTGAAGCTCTTTTACTTTAGTGGCAGTTCCATCTGGAGAATTATCATCAACAACTAATATATGAAACTCTTTTTCTAAGCTGAAAACAACACGGACAATAGCCTCAATATTTTCAATTTCATTAAAAGTTGGGATAATTACTAAACTATCGGTCATCTATTTATTTATATTCTTACAAAAATAGTTTTTTTATAGTGGTAAAGAAATTAGCAGTAAGCATTTATGCTTTTTTTAAAGAATATGAAGTAATTAAGAGGCAATACCTTATAATTTGTAATTTTGCCAAAAACCAGCTTATCTATACAATGCCGAAACTGCCAAAATTATTTATCTATTTATTAGGAATACTTTTTATAATTAACCTTTTACAAAGTTATTTTACGGAACTAATCTTTGATGAATCGTACTACTGGTATTATGCTCAAAACATGGCATGGGGTTATTTCGATCATCCTCCAATGGTTGCCCTTTTAATAAAAATAAGTAGCTTTTTCTTTAATGGTGAGCTGGGTGTTCGTTTTATGAGTTGTGTTTTATCGGTTGGCACATTACTATTTTTATGGTTACTCATAGACAACCCCAAAAAAAAAGATTTTGTAGTTCATTTTTTTGTTTTAACATGCTCCATGACCCTGCTTAATTTTTATGGGTTTTTAACACTACCAGACACTCCCTTTTTATTCTTTACTACTGTTTTTCTTTACATTTACAAAAAGTTTATCAACGCTCCTTCGATTGGCCTATCTATAGCTTTAGGATTGTTGATGAGTGCTCTTATGTATAGTAAGTACCACGCAGTTTTAGTGATTATTTTTGTACTACTATCAAACCTTAAACTTGTTTTTAATAAATATGCATGGCTTGCTGTTGCTGTTTCGCTTTTAAGCTATACTCCGCATTTATTATGGCTATACAACAATAACTTTGTCTCCGTGAAATATCATCTATTTGAAAGACCAAATAGAGCTTATGAATTCAATGATTATACGGTAGGATTTTTTCTAAATCTATTAGCACTTTTTGGGTTTACCTTTTTTTGGATCTATAAAGCATTGATTAAAACAAAAAGTAAAGACTTATTCAATAGAGCACTTTTATTTTTAACCTATGGAACTATACTTTTCTTTTTTATCTCCAGTTTCAATAGAAGAATACAAACGCAATGGGTAATTATTATTTCTATTTCACTAGCCGTGATAGCTTTTAATTATATGCTGGAGAATGAAAATGCTAGAAAATGGATTTTCAGAATGGGCTTACTCAATATTGCTATTTTAATATTTGCTCGATTTGCCATAGTTTTTGAGCAAATATCACCCTTACCTTACGAATCACACGGCAATAAAGAATGGGTTTCGGCAATTTCAGAGAAAGTTCATGACATGCCAGTTGTTTTTGAAAACTCTTATAGAAATGCTCCGATGTACTCTTTTTACTCTGGAAACACCTCCTTTTCCTTGAATAACGTTATGTATCGTAGAAATCAATATTCCATAGACGATTCTGAAGCTAAAGTTCAACATAAAAAAATACTTTACATAGCTAGTAATGCCAGTTCTAAAGAATACCCTATACAACTACCAAAGAAAAAAACTGGTTATGGCACCTTTATTACTAATTTTGAATCTTTTAGAAAACTAAGAGCAATTCTTGACGAGAAAGAAATTTCTATAAATAATAAAGAAAATATTAATCTTAAAGTTTACAACCCTTATCCCGAAGATATTGATCAAGATAAATTAAAATTTAGTGTTGTTTACCACAATCAATATAAAAGACCCGAACAAGTAGTTGCCATTTCTGTAACCCCAAAAGATAAAGGAATAACCATTTTAAAAGCGAGAGATACTACCTACTACAGTTTTAAACTACCCGCTTTTACTATTGATAATCCTGGGTATTTCAAAATAGCTATTTCAGAAAATGGTCTTTATCCAGGCATGAATGGAGATAATATTAAATTACTTAAATAGATATTAAAAAATGTTCTTATAAAAAAGAAAAATCACATTGAGGAAAATGAACCTATATTTTCGCCCTACTGTTTATTCTTTTTCTTAATTTTATGCTACAATTAAACCTATGAATGATGTTGTATTAAGAACCTTACAAAATACAGATTGGATAACTTTAATTTTGTGTTGCAGTATCTTAGCAATAGTAGTAGCAAAAAGTTTTTTTTATCAGCGTTTCTATAATTTTATCATTCTTCCCTTCAATAATAAATACATATTTATGTACAATAAGAAGGATAAATTATCACATTGGTTTACTATTTTTCTATTTATATTTCAACTACTAAATCTGGCACTATTTATTTATTTAGTGGCTCGAATTTTTTCGATTTCTGATCAAAATAATTCTGAATATATATACTTCATTATTCTTGGATCATTATTCCTTTTTTTTAGTGCAAAAATTTTACTTCACTTAGGCAATGCCTTCGTTTTTAATACTTCAGGAATCATATCAGAATTTTTATTCAAAAAAATATCCTACCAAAACTATAGTGGGTTTATTATGTTTATTGCTAACATTTTATTGACTTACGTGCTAAAGGACTCAAAAACTATAATTTATGTAAGTAGTTTCCTTATTCTATTGATTAATGCTATAGGATGGGTGACTGTTATCCGAAATCATCAAAAATTAATAACAAATAATTTTTTCTATTTTATTTTGTACCTTTGCGCTCTCGAAATAACGCCTTTAGTGTTAATAGGAGATTACTTTAAAGACTGATGACTATGAAAGTAAAAACGATTTTGGTTTCTCAACCAGAACCTAAAATGGAAAACTCTCCATATTCTCGACTTATTGATAAAGAAAAGGTAAAAGTAGACTTTAGACCTTTTATCCATGTCGAAGGCGTTGACGCCAAAAGTGTAAGACAACAAAAAATTGATTTAAATAATTTTACTGCTATTATTCTTACAAGTAGAAATGCTGTAGATCACTTTTTTAGAATAGCAGAAGAGATGCGCTTTAAAGTGCCTGACTCGATGAAATATTTTTGTCAGTCAGAAGCTGTTGCCTATTATTTGCAAAAATATGTGGTTTATAGAAAACGTAAAATTTATGTTGGTAAAATGAATTTTCAAGATCTTTCTACTCTTTTTAAAAAGTACAAAGACGAAAAATTCTTGCTACCATCTTCTGATTCTTTAAAACCAATAGTACCAGAAACGTTAGATGCTTTAGGCCTTAATTGGGTAAGAGGTATATTTTATAAAACGGTCGTAAGCGATTTATCGGATTTGAAAGACGTTTATTACGATATTCTTGTTTTCTTTAGCCCATCAGGCATAGAGTCTTTACTAAAGAATTTCCCTGATTTTAAACAAAACGAAACTAGAATTGCAGTTTTTGGTAATTCTACTGTTGATGCAGCTACTGGTGCAGGCCTTAGAATAGATATAAAAGCTCCAACTCCAGAAACACCTTCTATGACCATGGCGCTTCAAAAATACATAACGAGCATTAACAAAAAATAGTCTAAAGAAATTTATACTAATTTTAATCGCATAAAAAAAGCCTCTTATTAAGAGGCTTTTTTATTTTTAGAAAGCATAGCGTTGTGGTCCGCCACGCCTTATTTCTTCGTTGGCATAAGACTCGAATTTTTTAAAGTTCTCACGGAAAGCATTTGACAACTTAAATGCTGTTTTATAGTATTTCTCATCATCATTCCAAGTAGTTCTTGGACTCAATACACTTGTAGGTACTCCAGGACATTCTCTGGGCTGTGCTACTCCAAATACAGAATGTATGTGATACTTATCATACGAATACAAACCTAAATCACCATTTAGCGCTGCTGTAATCATAGCTCTGGTATACTTCAACTTCATTCGCGTTCCAATTCCATAAGGCCCTCCTGTCCAACCTGTATTTACCAGCCAAACATTCACTCCTGCATCCTTCATTTTTTTACTTAGCATTTCAGCATACTTTGTAGGGTGTAAAGGCATAAAAGGAGCACCAAAACAAGCTGAAAAATTAGGTGTTGGCTCTACAATACCCGCTTCTGTACCTGCAACTTTTGCCGTGTATCCCGAAATAAAATGATATGCAGCCTGACTTGGCGTTAGTTTTGATATCGGAGGTAAAACACCAAATGCATCTGCCGTTAAGAAAAAGATGTTTTTAGGATTTTTACCTATCGACGGTTCTTGAATATTAGCAATATGATCAATGGGGTAACTCACTCTTGTATTTTGAGTAATAGACGTATTTTCAAAATCGACAACCCCATTTGAGTCCATCACTACATTTTCTAATAAAGCTCCTTTTTTAATTGCTCCATAGATTTCAGGTTCATTCTCAGCAGATAGGTTAATAACTTTAGCATAGCATCCCCCTTCAAAATTAAAAACGGTATTTTCCTTTGTCCAACCATGTTCATCATCACCAATAAGCCTTCTATTAGGATCCGCAGATAAGGTTGTTTTGCCTGTCCCTGATAATCCAAAGAAAATTGCAGTATCGCCATCTTTCCCCACATTAGCGGAACAATGCATTGGAAGCGTATTTTTATACACCGGTAAAATAAAATTCAACGCAGAGAAAATTCCTTTTTTAATTTCACCTGTATAACCAGTGCCTCCTATTAATGCGATTTTTTTTGAAAAATTTAGTATCGCAAAATTATGCTGACGTGTACCATCTAATTGAGCATCCGCCATAAAACCAGGAGCATTTACCACAGTCCATTCAGGTGCAAAGTCTATTAATTCTTCTTTGGTTGGTCTTAAAAACATGTTATAAGCAAACATATTAGACCAAGGATACTCATTGAGTACTCTAATTTTTAATTTATAATCTTTATCAGCACAAGCATAGCTATCACGAACATATATTTCTTTATCACTTAGGTAGGATGTAACCTTATCGTATAACTTATCAAAAGCATTTGACTCAAACGGAATATTGATATTTCCCCACCATACTTTTTCTTCAGTAATTTCATCCTTTACAATAAACCGATCCATTGGAGATCTTCCTGTAAACTCTCCAGTATCTACTGCTAGAGCTCCTGATGAAGATTCCTTTCCCATTCCTTTTTCTAAAGTAATCTTATGTAGCTCTGAAGGTGATAACTGATAATGAATATTTTCAGCTTTAATACCATACTCAATTAACGAAATCGTTTTCGCAACTTTACTCATAATATAGATGATTTGTTAGTTTTAATGGGTCAAAATTATTGAAATAATAATTCATAGGGTAATATTTTCGTTAATATCTAATTAAAATCTTTTAAATAACAAAATCCTAACAAAATCCAGCCTGAAATGAGCAAAGTTCCACCCAAAGGTGTAACTAAGGCAATTGTTCTAAAATCAAAGTTAGTTAACGTGTTTGTGGCTAATAGATAAATGGAAAAAGAAAATAATAGTATGCCCAATGTAATCAACCAATATATAGGCTTTTTTTGCTTTTCAGGTATTTTAAGCACCCCACCTAAAATGAGTAGTAATAGTGCATGATACATTTGATAGGTAACTCCAGTATTAAAAGTATCAATTAAGCTTGAATCTAGTACTTTTTCAAGACCGTGCGCACCAAAGGCACCTAGAACGACAGCAAGAAATCCAAAAAGAATTCCAGTAGTGAAAATTGTTTTGTTCATAACTAAAATGATTGTTATTTTTACAAATATAACAATTGATGATTTTCATATTTACTATAAAGATACAAAACAATGCTGCGAAAAATACTAGTTATCGGTGCCGGAAAATCAACCTCTTACCTCTTAGATTACTTTTTAGATAAGTCCAAAGAAGAACAATTACAGATTATTATTGCTGATCTTGACCCTGAAAATATTCCAATTAGATTTAAAGAGCATACTAGTTTCAAAATTGTTGCTTTAGATATTTTTAATACTCAGGAAAGGCAAAATGCCGTTAAAAATGCAGCTATAGTAGTGTCAATGTTACCAGCACATTTACATATTAACATCGCAAAAGATTGTATACTTTTTGAAAAGCATTTAGTTACTGCTTCCTATGTTAGTGAGGAGATTAAACTTTTGGACCAAGAAGCAAAAAGTAAAGGTTTAGTATTTATGAATGAGATTGGTTTAGATCCAGGAATTGATCATATGAGTGCCATTCAAATCATAAACAGAATAAAAAACGATGGAGGTAAAATGCTTTTATTTGAATCCTTTACAGGTGGTTTAGTAGCGCCGGTAAGTGATACCAACTTATGGAACTATAAATTTACTTGGAACCCAAGAAATGTGGTAGTTGCAGGTCAAGGGGGTGCAGCACAATTTATTCAAGAAGGCACCTATAAATACATTCCATATCATAAATTATTTAGAAGAACCGAATTTGTGGACATTGAAGGTTACGGAAAATTTGAAGTATATGCCAATAGAGACTCTCTAAAATATAGAGAAGCTTACGGACTTACCGATGTACTTACACTTTACCGAGGAACGATGCGAAGAGTTGGTTTCTCAAAAGCTTGGAATATGTTTGTGCAACTAGGCATGACCGATGATAGCTATCATATAGAAAATTCTGAAGGAATGTCTTATCGAGAATTTGTAAATCTTTTTCTACCCTATTCTCCAACAAACACCGTAGAACTAAAATTACGCCATTATCTAAAAATAGATCAAGATGATATTATGTGGGAAAAATTGAAAGAGCTTAACATTTTTGATGCAAGTAAAAAAATCACACTCAAAAATGCAACACCTGCACAAATACTTCAGAAAATATTAGAAGATAGCTGGACTCTAGCCGATGATGATAAAGATATGATTGTCATGTATCATAAGTTTGGTTATGAGGTTAATGGTGAGAAAAAACAAATTGATGCACATATGGTTGTTATTGGTGAAAACCGTTCGCATACCGCTATGGCCAAAACCGTTGGTTTGCCGGTTGCAATTGCCACAGTATTAATACTCAATAAAAAAATAAACACCCCTGGAGTCCAAATTCCACTACATGAAGATGTTTACAACCCTATTCTCAAAGAATTAAAAGATTATGGCATTATTTTCCATGAAACAGAAGTTCCCTATTTGGGATATAATCCCGATTCAGTAGCTAGTTAACAATTAAAACTATTTTCCTATATTTAATTTAAAATTGAAATCAATTATATGAAATCTGATAAGGAAAATGTTAAGATTGACGGAATTGACAAGAAAATATTACGTTTTTTAATGTCCGATGCTAGAAAACCTGTTTTAGAAATCGCCCGAAAAATCGGAATTTCTGGAGCGGCTATACACCAGCGGCTTCGAAAACTGGAAAACTCAGGTTTAATTGCAGGCTCTAAATTTATAATCAATCCCAAGGTTTTAGGTTATTCTACGATGGCCTATGTTGGTATCTATCTCGATAAAGCAATGAGCAATCCTGCGGCAGTAAAAGAACTTGAAAGAATTCCAGAAGTCCTAGAATGTCATTATACAACAGGAAATTGGTCTATATTAATAAAAGTTCTTTGTAGAGATAATGAGCATTTAATGCAAGTTTTGAACAATAAAATACAGCAGATAGGAGGAGTTTCTCGTACCGAAACCTTTATATCATTAGACCAACAAATAGAACGGCAAATTACTATTTAGTTAGTTAAGATTGAAAATAAAAAAAGCTCCTGAATTCAGGAGCTTTTTAGTTTTATGCTGGTTTAATTAATCTCTTCCTGTAAAAACTTGTAATGCCCAATACACTAAAGTTGCTAAAGAACCAATAGCAGCTACTAAATACGTTCTTGCTGCCCATTTTAATGCATCTTCAGAACCTTTATATTCTTCAGGGGTTACTACATTCTTATTTTTCAACCATGCTAATGCACGATTACTAGCGTCATATTCTACAGGTAAAGTAATAAAGCTAAATAATGTTGCCATTCCCATCATAATTAAACCTGCTATTGCAACGTAATACCCTAGTCCAACACCAGCGGCAGCACCTAACATTATTCCTCCAAATACTACCCACATAGACATACCAGAAGTAACACTTACAATCGGCACTAATTTAGAACGCATCGTTAACCACTCATAAGCTTGCGCATGTTGAACCGCGTGCCCGCATTCGTGAGCAGCGACAGCTGCAGCAGAAGCGTTACGTTGATTATATACGCCTTCGCTTAAATTCACCGTCTTATTTTTGGGATTATAGTGATCTGTTAACATTCCTGGCGTAGAGATTACTTTTACATCTCTAATCCCATGATCCGCCAACATTTTTTCTGCAATTTCGGCACCACTCATTCCATTCTGCAAATGTACTTTTGAATAATGCTTAAACTTACTCTTTAGCTTACTGCTTACTAACCAACTTACTAAGGCAATAGCGCCAAGTAAAATATAATATGTCATCATAATTGTATCAATTTAAAAATTTAAACTTAGATATAACAAAGATAATCATCTTTGCTCTTCTTTTTATAAAGCAAAAATCCCGCCAAATTTTCCTATAATAAAATTAGGAAAAAATGTCAGGATTTAATGTTGTTATTAATTTAAACTAAACTCCTAAGAAGCCCATTCAAATGCTTCGATAATCTCTTTATAAATTACTTCACCTTCTGCAATATTTAGTCCTTTTTGAAGTCCAGGATCAGAAGCTAGGGCTTTTTCCCAACCCATATTAGCTATTTTAACAGCATAACCTGTCGTAACATTTGTTAGCGCCAAAGTAGACGTATAAGGCACAGCACCTGGCATATTTGCTACAGAATAATGTACTACTTCATCAATAATATAGATAGGATCTTCATGTGTAGTAGGTCTTGTAGTTTCAACACAACCACCTTGATCTACCGCCACATCAACAATCACGGCACCTGATTTCATCGTCTTAAGCATATCTCTCGTAATTAAATTTGGCGCTTTTTTTCCCTTAAGTAAAACACCTCCAATAATTAAATCATGAGTTTGTACATGCTCTCTAATATTATATTCGTTTGAAAATAAGGTAGTACAATTAGCAGGTAAAACATCATTTGCATAACGTAAACGCTTCATTTCGATATCTAAAATAGTAACCTGAGCACCTAATCCAGCTGCCATTTTCGCAGCTTGCATACCTACCACACCTGCACCTAAAATTAAAACTTTTCCCGGAGGAACACCTGGTACACCACCTAATAATAAGCCACGGCCTTTTACTGGTTTCTCTAAATATTTTGCCCCTTGCTGAATAGACATTCTTCCAGCTACTTCAGACATAGGTGTTAATAGTGGCAAGCCACCATCTCTATCTTCAACAGTCTCATAGGCAATACAAATAGCACCACTTGAAATCATTGCTTTTGTTAATGGTTCACTTGAAGCAAAATGGAAGTAAGTGAAAACAATTTGTCCTTTTTTAACTAAGCTATATTCTTGTTCGATAGGTTCTTTAACCTTAACAATCATATCAGCGATTGCATAAACTTCTTCGATAGTTTCAAGCATTGTAGCACCCGCTTCAACATAAGCTTCATCCAAAAATCCACTATTATCTCCCGCAGAAGATTGCACATACACTTCATGATTGTTCTTTACCAATTCAAAAACACCACCTGGAGTCATACCCACACGACTCTCATTATTTTTAATTTCCTTAGGAATACCTACTTTCATCTGTTTATTTTATTAATACTTCTGTTAAAAAAAATCCCCGCAGAAATACAAACCTTGTTTGGCTACCAGCTTCTTGCAGTTTATTTACAATAGATATGAAAACTAAAAAAGACAAAGGCGAAATTAATTTTATTCAACAAACAAATTAATTCACCAATGTCAATTTTAATTATAATTAGTCGCGCCAAAATTGCTACAAATAGTTATAATAAAAAAACAAAAAGGCTTAAAAATGTCCAGTAATGACTAAAAATCAGACATTTAACAAATACCTATAAATTATATGGATGATAAATTCAAAATCCGTGAATAATGCGCAATGAAATTGACAAAACCGTGATTTTTTAACAATTTGACCCTCGGAAAGCGGAAAACAAAACAAAAGCTTCCTTTTTCAATAAAAATTAACAAGGAAGCTTTTGTAAAATACTGTTATCCAACAATATTGATAATTTTACCAGGAACTACAATCACCTTCTTCGGTTCTCTTCCTGCCAATTGCTGTTTCGTTTTTTCGTGTGCCATTACCGCTTCTTCTATTTGATCTTTAGAAAAATCCATCGGAAGTTCTAATTTAAAACGCATTTTTCCATTAAAAGAAACTGGATATTCTTTACTGCTCTCCACTAAATGAGACGCATCAAATTTTGGAAAAGGAGCCGTAGAAATTGATTTCGAATGCCCTAATTTACTGTATAATTCTTCCGCAATATGTGGCGCGTAAGGTGATACTAAAACTATTAATGATTCTAACACCGCTCTACTTGTACATTTTTGAGCAGACAATTCATTTACAGCAATCATAAAGGTAGACACCGAGGTATTGAAAGAGAAATTTTCAATATCTTCTTGAACTTTCTTAATGGTTTTATGTAATGTTTTTAAACTGTCTTTTGAAGCTTCAGTATCGGTAACTTTAATACCGTTATCATCTACATATAACTTCCATAATTTTTTCAAGAAACCATGCGTTCCAGTAATACCAGCCGTATTCCAAGGTTTAGATTGCTCTAATGGCCCTAAGAACATTTCGTACAAACGCAAACTATCGGCTCCGTACTCCTCACAAATACTATCTGGACTTACCACATTGTACTTGGATTTGGACATTTTTTCTACTTCGCGACCTACTGTATAAGAATCACTATTCTTCATTAAGTCTCCTTTCCCATCCATAAAAACAGCATCCTTAAAAATTGGATTTTTATCTTTCCATTTCCCAATTATTATTTCATTTGAAGAATTTACGATTGAGATATCCACATGTATAGGGTTCAACTCCAAAACTATTAACTTTAATTTATTGAAAGGAATATCCAAGACGGGTTTTATCATTTTTTCAACATAATTATTCCACTTCTCATCATTTTCCTTTACACGACTATCTGGTATATTTTCCCACAACTTCTTTGAAATAAAAAGTTCATTTGTAAAATACTCTCCAGAATGGAAATGCTCATTATCTGAAAAATCAACATTACCCCAAGACATTAATAGTCTATAAGCAAAAGCACTCGTCCCTGTGATCATCCCTTGATTGATGAGTTTTTTAGCAAACTCATTTTTAGGCACTACACCTTTATCAAATAAGAATTTCTGCCAAAAACGCGCATATAATAAATGCCCTGTTGCGTGTTCACTTCCTCCAATATATAAATCTACATCTTGCCAGTAGTCAATGGCTTCTTTAGAAAATATTTCAGTCTCATTATTCGGATCCATATACCGGTTAAAGTAGAAACTACTCCCTGCCCAACCTGGCATTGTGTTTAGCTCCAGAGGAAACACATGTACATGATCTACTAAATCATTTTTAACTACTTCTGCCTTGAGGCGGTCCCAGGCCCAAACGGTAGCGTTGCCCAATGGTGGCTCTCCTGTTTCGGTCGGTAAATATTTTTCTACTTCTGGTAATGCAATGGGTAAATGCTTAGCAGCTATCATTTGCGGCATTCCGTCTACATAATACACTGGAAAGGGTTCGCCCCAATAGCGTTGACGGCTAAAAACAGCATCACGCAAACGGTAGTTGATCTTCCCTTGTCCTTGTCCTAATTTTTCTAATTCATAAATCGCCAATTTCATGGCTTTCTTATACGGCAATCCGTTTAAGAAATCAGAATTTGCAATCACTGTTTTGTCTTTATCCGAATACGCTTCTTCAGAAATATCTACGCCTTCAAAAATATTAGGAATCGGAATATTAAAATGCTTCGCAAAATCATAATCACGTTGATCCCCACAAGGCACAGACATTACCGCTCCTGTTCCATAACCCGCCAAAACATAATCGCCAATCCAAATCGGAATGGGCTCTTTAGTAAACGGATGTTCGACATAGGCTCCTGTAAATGCTCCTGAAATGGTTTTCACATCTGCCATTCGATCGCGCTCCGAACGTTTTGCTGTCGCTTCAATATAGGCTTCAACCTCCGCCTTTTGCTCAGGAGTTGTTATTTTAGAAACCAACTCATGTTCTGGCGCCAATGTCATAAAACTTACGCCAAAAATAGTATCAGGGCGCGTTGTAAACACCTCTATCCCCACTCCTTCGGATGGGGTTAGGGGGAGGATTTGAAAAGTTACACTTGCTCCTTGACTTCTCCCAATCCAATTGGTTTGTGAATCTTTAAGTGGTTGTGGCCAATCTACCGTAGCTAAATCATCTAATAAACGTTGTGCATAGGCAGAAATACGCATACTCCATTGTGTCATTTTTTTACGAATAACGGGGTGACCTCCACGTTCTGAAACTCCATTTACAATTTCGTCATTTGCTAAAACCGTACCTAATGCTGGGCACCAGTTTACTTCAGTTTCCGCCAAATACGTTAATCTATACTGTAAAAGCAGTTCTTGTTGTTTCTTACTATCAAAAGCGTTCCACTCGTCTGCAGAAAAAGCGAAAATAGCTTCATCAGAAACAGCATTCACGGTTGCATTTCCTTCTTTCTCAAAAAGAGAAACCAATGTCGAAATATCTTCTGCTTTATCGTTATCCTTATTATACCACGAATTGAACAACTGAATAAAAATCCACTGTGTCCATTTATAATAATCAGGATTTGAAGTACGCACTTCACGACTCCAATCAAAAGAGAACCCAATTTTATCTAATTGCTCTCTATATCTATTAATATTGGTTTCCGTTGTAATTGCCGGATGTTGCCCTGTTTGAATAGCATACTGTTCTGCAGGCAATCCGAAAGAATCATACCCCATCGGATGCAGCACATTAAACCCTTTATGTCTTTTATATCGCGCATAAATATCACTCGCAATATACCCTAGGGGATGCCCAACGTGTAAGCCTGCTCCAGAAGGATAAGGAAACATATCTAACACATAAAACTTTTCTTTATCAGAATTGTTTACTGCTCTAAACGTTTGGTGCTCCGCCCAATATTTTTGCCATTTGGCTTCAATTTCTGTGAAATCGTAGTTCATTTTTTATTATTTCTATACTTGAATAGCAATCACATATAGTACATTTTTGATTTAAAAATGACAACAAAATGATTAATAAATGATAATATTTTGGCAAAAATAGGTTTTAGCAAAGGGAAATGATAATGTTATGATGATAAAATCGTCAATAATGATCAACTTATGATAATAACTAGGGAGAAATAGATTGGCATAGAATAAAGGCTTAGAAATAATAAGATCATATCATAAACACTCTTTAACACTAGATAATGAAACATAATCGAAAAAACAATTCCAACAATCTTCAAAATACATATCTTTAAAACGTGAAGTCACTATTTGAAAATGCTTATTTAGCTCTATTTATATTTTTGGGATTATATACTCAGAATGCCACCGCACAGTTAGGATTTTGCAATGGTAATTCTGGAGACCCTATTTTTACCGAAACTTTTGGAACAGGAACCACAGCCGGTCCGGCATTACCTGCAGGCACAACATCCTATACCTTTACTAATGGACGACCAGAGGATGGGAGTTATACAATTGCAAACTCAACCTCATTTTTTAGTTGGCATGAGGCAAATGACCATACACCTGCTGATACTAATGGAAAAAGTTTTATTGTTAACGCTAGTTATACCGCTGGAGAATTTTACAGAAGAGCAGTAACGGGACTTTGTGAAAATACGTCCTATGAATTTTCATCGTGGTTAGTTAATTTACTACCTACAGGTGATTGTGGAGGTAATGGCATACCTATTAATGTAAAATTTCAAATTTGGGATGCTACAGATACCAATTTATTAGCCAGTGGAGATACCGGAAATATTCCAAACAAATCAAGCCCTGTATGGGAGCGTTACGGCCTCGTCTTTCAAACCATACCTGGTCAAACATCTGTAATTCTTAAAATGATCAACAACGGCCCTGGGGGTTGTGGAAATGATTTAGCCATTGATGATATTGTATTTAAAACCTGTGGAGATTTTATAACCGTAACGGATACGCAAAACGCAAACAATATTGAAGCATGTGAAGAAAACGGACCTGTTTCAGCGCAATTAACTGCTACTCCCGATTTTTCAATTTACAGCACACATGCCTATCAATGGCAACAAAGTCCGGAAGGCACAAATTGGACAAATATTCCCGGAGAAACGAACCAAAGCTATACTACTCCTGCTTTAACTACTTCAACTTTTTATCGAGTAAAAGTAGCGGAAGATGTTATTAACCTTGCTAGCCAGTTATGTAGCTCTGTTTCTGAAATTTTTGATATCCTTATTATTACTCAACCTGATGATCCAATAAGTGACGGCGATGTTGAAGCTTGTGCAAATGAGCCTAAAATTATTAGTGTAACGGTACCCTCTAACACCACTGTAAACTGGTATGATGCTGCTACTGGCGGTAATGTACTTCTAAAAAATAGTTCAACATACCATCCAACAGCTCAAGGTACCTATTATGCCGAAGCATTCAGCTCTTTAGGAGGCTGTCCTTCCAATGATAGAACTCCCGTTACTATCCAATTTATTGACTTACCTGTAGTTACTGATGAAAATTTAACCTTTTGCGAAAACACGACTATAGCTTTATCTACCAACATTCAAAATGAAAGCTATTTATGGAATACAGGTGAAACCAATGAAACCATTATTGTATCAACTGAAGGGATATATACGGTTACAGTCACCAATAGCGCCAATTGTTCTAGTACAAAAACAATTACACTCACTCAAATTGATGTCCCTATTATTAAAAGCGTGGCATCTGATGCATATGATATTATGGTCACCACTGAAAATGAAGGAGATTTTGAATTTTCGCTAGACAACATAACCTATCAGGATTCTAGTATTTTCACAAACATGGAAGGTGGAAAATATACTGTTTATGCCCGTGAAAAAAGTGGTTGTGAATTAGTCACCTTGGAGTATATTCATTTTGTGATTCCTAAATTCTTCACCCCGAACGGAGATGGTAGTAATGACACTTTTGTTATTGGAGGAATCGAGTTTTACTCCTCTTATGATATCGCTATTTATGATCGTTACGGAAAACTCTTAAAAAGTATAACCAATTCTAATACAAGCTGGAACGGTACGTTTAACAATAAAAACTTACCTGCGGATGATTATTGGTACACAATTACAGTAGAAGGAGCTATTTATAAAGGTCATTTTGCATTAAAACGATAGTTTTACCTCTTATTTTCAAGAAAGATGGAATAAAAACACAGCAAACTGTTAACAGTGATTTCAGATTAAATTTACTTTCCTATTTTTACATACAGTTTTGATTAAATTATGAGTAAATCTTTTGAGCGTTATCAAAAACGAAAATTAATATCTAGCTACTTTTCGGTAGTTTTAAGTATTGGTTTGGTACTTTTTCTTTTAGGAATTTTAGGATTACTCGTCTTAAATACCAAGAAAATGGCTGATCATTTTAAAGAACAGATTACGATATCTGTTTTTTTAAAAGATAATGCCAAACAAGTTGAAGTAGACCAACTTCAAAAAAGCCTAGCTATGGCCGAATACACAAAAACGGCAACATACGTATCAAAAGAGGAAGCTGCAGAGCAACACAGCGAAGATATTGGAGAGAATTTTCAGGATTTTTTGGGATATAACCCATTAAAAAATTCGATTGATGTGCAACTAAGAGCAGATTTTGTAACTCCAGAACAATTAGAGGAAATTGCAGCAGAAATTGATGCTAAAGACTACGTAGAAGAAGTTAGCTATGACAAACCATTGATCAGTCTTTTAAATGACAATGTAAAAAGGATAAGTTTTTGGATACTGGTTGCTAGTGGTATATTTACTTTTATTGCAGTACTCCTTATTAACAGCTCCATACGATTATCTATTTATTCCAAACGTTTTATTATAAAAACTATGCAAATGGTTGGTGCTACCAAAATTTTTATTAGAAGACCATTTATATGGACAAATATAAAACTAGGAATGCTAGGAGCTTTCTTGGCAATACTTGCCTTAGCTGGAGTTTTATACTATATGAATGAGAATTTTCCAGAATTCGGGTTGATGAATGACCCTATTATATTAATCATTTTATTTGTAGGTGTTTTTCTTTTAGGCTTACTCATATCGTTAATGAGTACCTATTTTGCCACTCAACGCTTTTTAAATCTTAGAACAGACGAATTATATTATTAAATTTGCAACATGGCGAATAAAAACAACAAAATAAGTCAAGATTCAAAACAAGAATTTATTTTTCAAAAAAAGAACTATCTGTTCATGTTTATTGGCCTGGCATTTATTGCTTTAGGCTTTATACTGATGAGTGGCGGTGGCAGTAACGACCCCAATGTTTTTAATGACGAAATATATAATTTCAGGAGAATTCGGTTAGCACCTACCTTGGTTCTAATTGGCTTGGGAATAGAAGTTTATGCAATTTTGTTGAACCCTCATAAGAAAAAATAAATTTGGATTTACTACAAGCTATTGTTCTTGCGATTATCGAAGGAATAACCGAATATTTACCCGTGTCTTCAACAGGACATATGATTATCGCTTCTTCTTTTTTCGGTATCGCCCAAGAAGAATTTACCAAACTTTTTACCATTGTAATTCAATTAGGAACCATTCTTTCTGTTGTGGTATTATATTTTAAACGCTTTTTTCAAAGTGTAGATTTTTATTTAAAGCTATTGGTCGCTTTTATTCCTGCCGTAATTTTAGGATTATTATTAAGTGATGTGATAGATTCATTACTTGAAAACCCAATCACCGTAGCTGTTTCGTTAGTCATAGGAGGATTTATTCTTTTAAAGGTTGATGACTGGTTTGGTGATGGAGCAACCACTGAAATTTCATATGGTACAGCTTTAAAAATTGGCTTTTTTCAATGCCTAGCCATGATCCCAGGAGTTTCACGAAGTGGTGCTAGTATTGTTGGAGGGATGTCTCAAAAGTTATCTAGAACAGTAGCAGCCGAATTTTCATTCTTTTTAGCAGTTCCTACCATGTTAGGAGCAACATTAAAGAAAAGTTATGACTACTACAAAGCCGGATTTACCTTAACCGATGATCAAATAAATTTATTAATTGTAGGTAATGTAGTGGGTTTTTTAGTAGCACTTTTAGCAATAAAGACCTTTATTGGATATTTGAGTAAGCATGGATTTAAAATGTTCGGTTATTACCGAATTATTGTTGGATTAGCTATACTTGCCATTCATTACTTTGTTCACCCATTAACCGTAATTTAGTGACTAAAGAAGACTTTTTAGAAGGACAATTACTATTAATCGATAAACCATTAGGCTGGTCTTCTTTTCAAGCAGTGAATTCTATTAAATGGAGTATTCGCAAAAAATTTGACCTTAAGAAAATAAAAGTAGGGCATGCAGGAACTCTTGATCCTTTAGCTACTGGTCTCCTATTAATATGCACTGGGAAATTCACTAAAGGAATTAACGAACTTCAAGGTCAAGCAAAAGAATATACAGGCACCATAACACTTGGCGCCACAACACCTTCTTTTGATTTAGAAACCGAGGTTAATGAAACCTTTTCAACAGCTCATATCACCAAAGAATTAATAAAAGAAACCACAGCTCAATTCATAGGAGAAATAGAGCAAGTACCTCCAGTCTTTTCTGCATTAAAGAAAGACGGAAAAAGATTGTACGAATATGCTCGTGAAGGTGTAGAAGTTGAAATAAAGAAACGAACAATTACAATTTCAGAATTTGAAATTACTGGTTTCGACAAAACAGAAGTATCTTTTAGAGTCGTTTGTAGTAAGGGTACCTATATACGCTCTTTAGCTTATGATTTTGGTAAAGCGCTAAATTCTGGAGGACATTTATCTGCCCTTAGAAGAACCAAAATAGGCGATTACAACGTAAATAAGGCAACAACCACAGAAGATTTTAATAAATTGTTAGCTTCAATAGAAGAGAACGACTAAAAAATCGCCCATTCGCTGTCATTCAACGATTTGATAAAATAATATTCTAAAAAAGTGGTTATAAGAATATGAATTTGAACCGAAGTCAACTTTCTTTATTAATAACCTTTTTTTCCATGTCTATTATGGTGTTGGCGTTATACAACATACATTTAGGTGCTAAGGAAAAAGAAGAGTATGTTATTGAATTAGCACTGATGGATGATGATTTAGAAGAACTTATTGAGGAACAAGAACAATTAGCAGAAGATCTGGCAAAATCTGAAGCCATAAAAAGTCATATGGCCTATAATGAAACGGCTAAAGCTAGTTATGGTAATCCTGAACCATTAAAAACCCTTGATGAATTAATGGAAGAAGCTCAAAGTAGTGCTGATAGCAACGAGCCTTCAGAGCTTTTAAGTTCTGATTCTGGTTATGCTGCGAATCTAAAAGAGCTTAGAGAGAAAAGAAAAGAAACCAAGCAACTCCTAGGTGAGCGTGAAGCACAAAAAGATGTCCCTACTAATAATTTAGCAAAAAGAAGAACATCTATATCGTATTCATTAATCGAGAGAAGCCACTATAGCTTACCTGTACCTATTTACACATGTATTGAAGGTGGTAAAATTGTAATTAATATACGAGTTGACGGCAGTGGGAATGTTATTGAGGCTGATTACAACAAAAAAAGTTCTAGCACCGAGAATGGTTGCCTGATAGATAATGCTATTGCATATGCTTTGAAAGCACGATTCAATGGCTCTACCAAAGGCACTCAAAAAGGAACGATTACCTACTTATTCCAAGAGAAGGCTCGTTAATAAATCATCTGCTGTGTTTTGTCCTTTATCTTTCGTATACCAAACCTGAAGATCTTGTTTGAATTCTGCTGTAAGAGCTCCGTTTTTCTTTTTAAAATCTAATACCATTTTTGTAGCGATAGTTGGTCTTGGACCCCAATCTGAAAGTACTTCGTTTGATGCGGTATCAACCATAATTAATTTTGGAATAGATAATGTACCATTGGTCAAAAACCTATTCATCAGTTCTAGATTTTCATCCCTGAGCACTACTTTAAATTCTATATTCGGATTCATACTAGCTATTTTATTCATCACAGGAATAGTTTGCGCAGCATCACCGCACCAGCTTTCTGTAAGCACCAACCATGTTATTTTCTTATTAATTTTTTTAATTTTTGAAACAAGCTCTTCGCTAAACTTAAGTGTTTTATCGAGTCGTTTCATTCGTGTGGAATTCAACAACGTATAATTCGTCAATGCTTCAGTTTGTTGTAACCCTGTAGATTTTTTCAGTAAAGCTAATTCATTCAACATAGCGCGATACTCATCATATGACATCGCTCTTACTAGGCTTTCGGTTATAATATGATTAGTTGTTTTTTGAGCAATACTTTCTTCTATGTTATCCATTTCAAATCTTATTTCTACAAAATTAGTTCACCTTCAGTTTATAAAAACTGAAATAAGTCATATTTGTAGCAAATAATAAAGAAAACTTACAGTAATACATCTAGCTTACTTTAGATTCACTACTATCTAGAAATTGTAAAAAATCTAGTTTATATTTCTGACCAATAGGAATCTTGTGGTGCGTAGTAATAATTTGATTTCCAGATACACTTTTTATTTTCTCTAAATTTACTGCAAAAGACTTATGGGTTTTAACAAATACTTTATCAGGCAAAGAAGCTAGCATAGCACTAAAAGTAGTATTAGTAACAATGCATTGATCCTCTAGATACACTTTAACATAATCTCCAGAAGCTTCTATAGCAATTATATTTTTAAAGCGTACTTTGTGCAGTACCTTATTGGATTTTATCAATATAAAATCATCGAAAAGTATTCTACCGTCAGCAGTCGCTTTTTTACGTTCTAATTTGTTTACAGCTGTTAAAAAACGATCAAATGAAAAAGGTTTCAGTAAATAATCTATTGCATTAACTTCAAATCCGTCTATGGCATATTGTGAATAGGCGGTAGTAAAAATAACATCTGGCGGATTCTGTAACGATTTGTAAAATGACAATCCAGATATTTTAGGCATATTAATATCCAAAAACAGTACATCTATTTCTTTATCTTCTTTAAGGTACTGTAGTGCATCATTGGAATTGTTGCAAGCACCTTTAAGTTCCAGAAAATCTACATCTCCAATAAATTTTTTTAAGATTTGCTGAGATGAAGGTTCATCGTCAATAATCAAACATTTAATACTCATTTAATATTAGATTTGAAGGGTTAAGTTTACCGAAAATAGCTCTTTGGTTTCTTTTATGGTAAATGTATAACGTCCTGGATATACCAATTCTAAATTGTTTTTAATATTCTCTAAGCCTATTCCCGAATATTCATTAGGCAAAATCTCTTCTTTTTTAGTATTGTTGTTTTCAATAGTAAAAAAAAAAGTGTTTTCTTTTTGCGTTATATCAATAGTGATAAAAGCATTTCCGGAATCATCAATAGTACTATGCTTAAAACTATTTTCTATCAATGGTAATAATAACATTGGATATAGTGGATAATTTTCATTTTCTATGGAAGAGTTAACAATGATGTTTTTAAAATTATGAAATCTAAACTTATGAAAATCAATATAGTTTTTTAATAAGATTACTTCGTCTTTTATGCTTATATTTTGGGTATTGGAATCATAAATTACATATCTTAAAATATCCGACAATTGCACAATGGCATCTTTAGTTTCTTCCCTTTTTTCTATGGCCAACGCATAAATAACATTAAGGGAATTAAATAAAAAATGCGGATTTATTTGAGAGCGCAACGAGGTAAGCTGCATTTGTATATGTTGGTTGGCTAATTGCAAACGCCTATTTTCTTCCCTGTTAAAATAGAACCAATTTTCAGATAATTTTAATAAAGTGGTTGCCACTAAAAACAGAATGAATATGGTATTCACCCCTGCTTTAGTTGTGTATGAAATAAAAAAAAAGTTTGGAAAAAACCAATCCAAAACTGGTGCAAAACACCAATGATTTAATTGAATAAATAGTGTCAAATTTAGTATAACTGCTAGTGCATAATATATGTATTTTTCTCTTTCTAAAAATTTTGGAATTAGAATATATAAGTTTATAAGTGCAGGTAAAGATAAGGTTACAAGGAAACCAAGCGTATAAACAACATCAATTTTCACAGGTGCTTCCCCTTTTATGAAAACAAAAAGTAATACCACATAAGAAATCCCCCATAACACACTATTAAATAATAATGGTCTGTAAATTTTATTATGCAGTATAGTCGAGTTAAGATTACTCATTTGTTCTTGTTAGCGTGTATTCAACATCTGTTGTCCATTTATTTTCTATTTCAGATAGTGTATACTTCTTTAAAAACTTATATAATTCAGTGGAAGATGCAGTTAAAAAAAGGGATTTATTAACGCCAACTTCTTCATGCTTAATTCTTATTTGATTTTTACTAAATAGTGCTTTTATCTGATCACTATCAAACCATTTCAACTGAATTTTACCATTTTCCAATACCTCCAGTCTTGCTAATGTATGGGTTCCTAAAAGACTAGATGCTGCTAGCTCATTTAATCCAATTTGATTATAACTCCATACACTAAAATCTATAAATAATTGATTGTTCACTTTAAAGGGTACTCCAACAAAAGTTGCTTCTTTATTATTTTCAATATACTCTATAAAGTAACTTTCTTTATACTCCTTATAAAATTCTTCATCCTCCTGGGTCTCAGGTTCTTTCTCTTTTTCTTTTTGATACACCTCTTTTAATGATAAAACCTCCCATTTCCCTTTTTTTGAATCTTCCCATTTACCGAGAAAAGATTCTTGAAAAGATATTGCACTAGTTATATAAAACGGATGTAAAGACTTTAAAACACAAGAATTTAAGGATATTACACAGAATAGAATAATAAAATATTTGGCTTTCATCGTATTTGTTTTTATGAGTATACAAACAAAACAATAACAATATTCAACGTAGAGCAAGTTGTTTCGGCAAACAAGGCTTAAGTAATGCCAAACAAGGCTATAATTAATTTGCAACTTAAAAATTGTCACTGGCTTATAAAAGGATGTATTACAATTGCTTCTTTTTAATCATTCCACCCCTTGTATCATTAATGCTATTCATGACCACAAAAGCATTTGCATCTATTTTAGAAATTTCAATATTCAATTTTCTTATTTCTAAGCGTGTAATTACGGTATAAATAACATCGTATTCATTTTGAACTCCAACTTTACTGTAACCCCCTTTGGCTTTATATATCGTTAATCCGCGTCCAAGTTTTTCGGTAATCATCACTCTAATCTCTTCACTTTTAGAAGAAATAATAGTTACTCCAGTATATTCTTCAATACCATCTACGACAAAGTCTAGTGTTTTTGAGGCTGATAAGTAGGTTAACATAGAATATAGTGCTGTTTCTACAGAAAGCAAGTATGCGGCAGCCAAGAAAATAAGGATGTTGATTAAAATAATAATATCTCCAATCGTGGTTCCTAGTTTTCTACTCAAAAAAATAGCCAATACTTCAGTACCATCTAAAACCCCACCACCTCTTATCGACAAGCCTATACCTGCACCTAAAAAGAAGCCTCCAAAAACGGCAACTAATAATTTATCTTGGGTAATCTCGGGAAAATGAACGGTAGTAAGAACCACGGCAAGACCAATTATGGCAATCGTGGCTTTTACGGCAAAAGTTTTTCCAATGACTTTATAGCCTAGAATTAAAAAAGGAAAATTGATTACAAGGATTAAAATAGGCAATGGAAGTGAAAAAACTTCAGAAGCTAACAATGAAATTCCCGTTGCTCCACCATCGATAAAACGATTCGGCAAAAGAAAACTTTCTAATCCAAAAGCGGCAGAAAATATGCCAAAAAGAATAAAAAACATATCCTTTAAAAAAGATTTAAAACTTATTCTAAGTTTACGTGATCTTTTTAAATAAGCACCTGCATGAGCAAGTATTCTAAAATTTTTTGTCTTTTTGTTTGGCATAAATTCACTTATAAATTCTGCGGATTTACTGCTAAGCTATTAAATAATTTTGCTTTCGTAGTAAAGAATTTATTCTGAACTAAATTTTGTTTCAATTTTGATTCTATAAGTTTATTTTCTCTCGAATTTATTAGAAATAACGAGCTTTCTCCAAAACTAAACTTGCGCTCTTCGGCTGCCAACAAAGTTTCATAATTCTGCACCATATTATAAATTAAAACATTTTGCTTTTCAAAAGATTCCAATTCACGATAAAGAGCGATTACTTTATTTTTAATTTGAATTTCGGCATTATCCAAATCATATTCAGTGTCTTGAAGTTTGAATTTTGCTAATTTTAAATCTCCACGTTCTTTCCGTAAAAAAATAGGCAGTTGAAAACTTATTCCTCCTTTGTAATAATCTGTTTCTAATGAATTTATTAATTCAGGGGTTTCTGTTAAAAAATTATATGCTACTTCTATTTTAGGTAATAACTTATTTGCCTTTAAGTTTTTATCCACTCGTAAACCATCTAACTTAAAATTAAGTGATTTTAATTTAGGATGATTTTCTATTGTAAAACTATCTAGTGGTATTCCTGAGATTTCCAATGTACTATCTATATCATTTTCTATATTACTATCTGGAATTACCTTGGGTTGCAACTCTATAGGCATGTTGTTATTCAACCATAAAAAATTGGATAGTTCTAATGATTTCTGCATTAATCGAACTTTGGCCTGTTCAAAATTCAATGCCCTATCTTGAACTGTAATCATAGCTTCTACAGTATCTATAGCAGCTACTTGTCCAACAAGGGAACTTTTTTTAACACCTTCTAATCTTACTTTGGCATTGCTTAGAAAATTTTCAAAAATTTTTCTTTCTCTATGGGCTTGCAACCAATCAAAATAAGCCAGAGCCGCATCAAAAAGCACTTGATTTACCAAAATATCACGGTCTGCTTTTGATTGCTCTCTAAAGTATTTAGCCTTTTTAAGAGTTGCCATCCGGTCATTTATCCAAAGCCCTTGACCTATAGACATGCTTACTCCTGCACTATACAATCCATCATCTGGAACCGTAGTCTCTGGATTTAAATACACTCCTTCATTTTGCTCAAATGAGGCCTTAAGATTAATTCCATACCATGTAGGAATCTTAAAGACCGCATTTAATTTATCATAATATTCTGTTCCTTTAAATTGTTTGGTATTATAATCTACCTCAATTTTAGGATCAAAACCACCTCTAGATTTCAATAGATTGGCCTGTCCAATATTTAAAGTTAATTGGGCCTGCTTCGCTATTGGGTGGTACTTTTTTACAAAACCCAAATACTCTTTAAAATTTAATACAGATAAATCTACTTCTTGTGCATTTAAAGAGAGACTTACTAAAACGAACCCAGCAAAAAAGAATTTTTTCATCACTTTTTATTCTTATTTAGTTCGGCTTCTGGTTGGTAATAATTAGGTGGAAAACCGTTTAATTGCCGCCATAGCTCATACCAAATTGGGACATCTTCTAATAATGCAATCGTATTGGCTCCTGAACCCACTCGAATTTGTTCTGGCCATGGTTGATCATTGGTGTCTTGAGCTAAAAGAACACGGTATTTTCCATTAGGACTGATAAATGTTTCCACAGCCACTACAACTCCGCCATAGGTGCCATACGATGCATTAGGCCAACCACTAAAAACTATTGCTGGCCAACCATCGAACTGAATCCGTACTTTTTCACCTTTATGAATCAGCGGTAAATCTAAGGGTTCAACATACATTTCCACAGCCATATCATAATCTGACGGCATAATACCTACAAGCTTATCTCCTTCTTTAAACGTTTCGCCAATACCTGCTTGAATTGCTTTATTAATATATCCACTTTGCGGCGCTTTGATGTAATACATATCATTTCGCATTTCGTAATTGGTGTACTGATTTTCTAATTTGGTTACCTGTGCCTCTGAATCATATTGGCCAGATTGCGCAGTATACATATCACTTTGCGCTTTAGAAATCTTATCGACATACTCTGCTTGAACTCTATTTATTTCGACTGAAGCATTTAAAATATCATTTTTACTTGTCAGTAATTTGTTTTCTTGAGAAATTAGCTTTGCTTGTGTTTCTTGTAACTTCAACCATTTCTCTTCTACATCAGTAACTGCTTTAAGACCTTCTTCTTGCAATTGAACTGTACGATTGTATTGAAGCTCTGCTATTTCAAGATTGGTGATAGCCGCCTTTAAATCAATACTATCACTTTTAACTTTTAACTTAGATTGCATTAGCTTGTTCTTGGCTTGCTGTAATTTAAGCTTTCGCTCAGTTGTCAATGCGCCTATTTGGTTATTTAACGCTTTTACTTTGCCTTCGTAGGATACAACAGACATTTCTTTTGCCTTAATTTGATCGCCGGTACGCTCGACCAATTTTGGATCAAAATATTCATTTTTAATTTCTGATATGAATAGAATGGTATCTCCTTTATTTACAAAATCTCCTTCTTGTGCGTACCACTTTTCAATTCTACCTGGAATTGGAGATTGGATGGTTTGTGGCCGCTGGTCTAGTTTCAAAGAAGTTAAAGATCCTTTGCCACGTACATTCTGTGTCCATGGCAAAAACAAAACAACAAAACCAAATAAAGCTGAGCCTATTAAAAATCTATTGAAATACTTGTAGTGTCTTTGATGAAAAACGCGTTCAGTAGATTTATAAACAGAAAGATCAACTTTCTTATTCAGTACGTTATTAGATATATTAAGCATAAATCTATTTAATTATTACTTACAATTTTACCTTCTTCGAGTGTGATTATGCTATCAACACGACTCAGCCATTTAGCATCATGACTAACAATAATTACGGACCATGGATATGATTTGTTTACTAGAAAATCCATTATACGAAGTGCCTCTACTTCATCTAATTGATCTAAGGGTTCTTTTAGAATCAACAATTTTGGTTTTCGAACAATCGCTCTAGCCAGAACTATTTTTTTAGCCACGTTATGTGGTATTTGCTGTCCTTCGGGAAATAAAATCGTATGAATACCTTTAGGTTGCTCCTTTACAAACTTTGTAAGACCGGCATTCTCAATAGCCCAGTACAAATCTTTCTGTGAAATTGTTTGATCGCCGAAAGTAATGTTGTTAAGAATGGTCCCCTCAAAAGGACTTTCTTCTGTTAAGGATTGTCCAATATAAGATCGATAATGATTTGGTAAAATATTATCAAGAGAAATATTATTCACATAAACAGCTCCCTCAGTGGGCTGGATTAATCCAGCGATTAATCGCAACAAAGTAGTTTTACCTGAACCATTGGCGCCCATTAAAAGTGTTGTGCTTTTTGGCTGGAATGTATATGAAAAATCATCAATAACTTTATGGTTTGCCCCCTGAGGTGTATAGCTTATTCCTGAGATTTCTATGGTTAAATCTGAATCCTCAGTTAAAGGGGTTTCCCCTTCTTGTGGTTCTAATTCTTTGTCAACAACTTGACCTAACTTTTCAAGCGAAGTCAACAAATCGTAAACTGTCTCTAATCCACGAATTAACTTTTCTACCGAACTTATTACAAGTAGAATAATAATCTCTGCAGCAACAAACTGACCAATGTTCATTTCTTGATTCAAAACTAGTAAACCACCTATTAATAAAAGGCCGCCGGTAACTAGAACTTTAAACCCAATCATTTGAATAAACTGAATTACCAAAACTCTAAAATGGCTCTCCCTAGCCTCTAAATAATCTGCAACGAGCATATCATTCTTATGTAATGCATGACTAGTTTTTCCGGAAAGCTTAAAACTAATTAATGACCGTGCTACTTCTTGAATCCAGTGGGCTACTTTGTATTTGTATTTCGATTCTGCTAAGCTCGTTTCCAATCCTTTTTGAGCTGTAAATTTGAATACTACATAGATAAGTGCTAATAGGAGTAGTCCATAGAGTATAAAAAATGGATGATAAAATGACAATAATAAAAGTCCGAATATAATTTGCAGAAGAGCTGCTGGAAAATCGAGCAATACCTTAGAAAGTGATTTTTGCACATTAAGGATATCAAAAAATCGATTGGCCAATTCTGGAGGGTAATAATCACGAAGTTCACTCATTTTTATCTTAGGAAACCGATAAGTAAACTCAAAAGAGGCTCTAGTAAATATTTTTTGTTGTACATTCTCTATAATTCGAATTTGCATTAACTGAAGTACCCCTGCAAAAGCAACTCCTCCTGTAACGAGAATTACTAAAATTATCCAAGAAGTACTAATTTGGGCTCCTTGAATTAAATTTATAATCGCTTGAATTCCTAAAGGCAATGAAAGATTTACAAGACCTGCGAAAATGGCATAATAAAAGGTTTGCAAAATATCACGTCTATCGAGTTTCAACAAGCCCATTAAACGTTGCCATGTGGTTAAAACAGTTTTAGACATGTTTCGAAGAATTTAATGTATTAAGCACCAATTGTCTAAAATATTTGGTCGGAGATTTAGGTTCATGGCAGTCGGTAAGTGTTGGAAAATGTTCTTTTAAAAAAAACTGATGTAAGGCACCCTCCAATACAGTACTTGCTAAGCTAGAAGGATATGCATAGGAAGAATTTACCTGTATAATCATCTCACTTAGTCTAGTGACAAGTCTTTTGTAAATTACAAAATACCCGTCTTTATTCTCTGAGTCTACTTCCTTGGTTAAATATGATTTTGAATATTCATTAATTACAATCTTGTTCAATACTATTTCATTAATATGTGAAAACGATGAATCTTCTTCCGTAGTTCTTGTTATAATTTCAATTGCTTTTGTTAGTTTTTGGGTAGCATCGGGAATGCTGTTTGTAGAAAATACTAATTGATACTCTAGCCAACCCCAATACCAAGAAGTTAGATACAGAAGTAATTTATGTTTGTTTTCAAAATATCTATAAATAGAACTTTCATTTGAGCCTATTTCATCACCCAATTTTTTGAAGGTAAATTTTTCAAAACCCATTTCATGAATCATAAGAATACTTTTCTCAACAATCTTCTTTCCTAATTTGGAAGACTCTGGATCTTTTACATAGATTTTCGTATTAATTCCAATTTTCACAGACTGTAATAGTCGATCCATTTTTAAATGCTTTAAAAAGTTTTCACAAAAATAATAGTATTACTATCATAGTATGATAGTTTAACCAATTTTTAACGACTGTATAACTATACAAATTAATATGTTTTATAATTTAGTTTCAAATTTTAATTCCTTTAGCTATGTTAAAAACTATATTTATTTCACTGTTTGTGCTATCATCTGGAATCTCAAATGCACAAAATGAAAATCATTCAATTAAGACTGGAGACATTCTAATTATCTCGCAACCTTTAAGTGACACTTATAAGCACATAGACTTCCCAAGAAAAAATATAATTATCAAAAGAGGGGCAATTGCAGATTTTCATAAGTTAAAAGGGATGAAAGTAATTGTTGAAGAAGTAAAAACTTCAAAAGATGGTTCCATTCTTATTCGCTTAACACGAAAAGATGGTAAAAAGTTTTTTAATTTTTGGCCTGATGTAACCGCCAATTATAATGATGCACTAAGTAGTGGAGAAATTAAAATTGCTATAAAAAATAAAAGTTAAATACTTTTTTTATTTTTTAACAAACCACAAAAACACATTTAATTCTACTCAAAAACATCATGAACCAGCTTTATTTTATCCATTATGAAGCCTATAGAAGAATATGATTTTATCTCAAAAAAATACACTTTCTCTAGATATACCAGCTGCTAAAAAAAGGGGTTATTCTTGATTTTTTTTTACAAAGATTTTAAGCTATATGCAGAAACAGTCAAAAGGTTTTATGAAAAACGGATTGTCGTTTCGTAGAATCTCGCATATACGAAGACAGGTCAGACCCTGGCGATTCTTCTATTTTATTTCTTATCACTTGTAATGATGGCAGCAAAGGGTGTTTAAGTAGTGGATATGGCATATATGCAGAAACAGATGTGATCGATTTATTTTATCCTTAAAAAGAACAGACCTATAATTTATGGCTCATGATATTACTACATCTCATAATTGAAGATAAAAAACAAGCACTTGAGATTATTGATTAACTTTTAACAATTGAAAAACTTATTTTAAACGCCATCATTTCAAAAAAATCGGTCTATGAACATAAAAATCGTCTCATTAAAAAAAAGCAATTTTTAATAATTGGTCAAACCAAGGGCTTACTATTTAAAATTATAAATAACAAATTAAGTACAAAATATCGTCATAATATGCCCATACTATACTCAGTTCCTATTATTTATAGGAATGAAAACCAAACGGACTATTTTCGTGAACATACTGCAAAAGTTTAAAAATATAATTCTCATCTTCAATTATTATTTTACCTTAGATTAAACTTATTTTATGACTAAGCATAGATGTGGATGGTGTAAAGGAGATGATTTGTATGAAGCATATCATGATTTAGAATGGGGAGTACCTGTAAAAGATGATGCTACTTTATTTGAATTTTTAACCTTAGAAACTTTTCAGGCTGGGTTAAGTTGGATAACCATACTTAGAAAACGAGAAAACTTTAGGAGGGCCTTCGATGAATTCGACTATAAAAAAATAGCTCAGTATAATGAGCAAAAAATTGAATCATTGTTACAAGATCAAGGAATCATTAGAAATAAACTCAAAGTACGCTCCACTATTTCTAATGCGGAAGCTTTCATAAAAATTCAAAAAGAATTCGGTAGTTTTAGCACTTATATTTGGGGATTTATTGACGGAACACCAATTAAAAACACCGTTGAAAACTATAAACATGCGCCTCCAAATACAGCACTTTCAGACACGATTAGTAAAGATTTAAAAAAGCGAGGTTTTAAATTTGTAGGCAGCACAGTTATTTATGCACATATGCAAGCTACAGGAATGGTTAATGATCACGAACTAAATTGTTTTAGATATAATGAAGTATAATTATCTAATGGTTTTTTTATTTTTTGGAGTATTTACACTAGCTGCTCAAGAAAATTATGAACGCGAACACCGTATTAAAAAATCCGAATTTCCAACAACAGCTTATACTCTTATTCAAGAAAAGGTGTCGGAAACAAAAAAACTTAAATTTTATAAAGAAATTGACAGTGCTAAAACCAGCTATATAGCCAAGTGTAAAAAAGGTCGTTTATGGTATGATTTGCAGTTCGACAATGATGGAAATTTACAAAATGTAGAAGTAACAATCCAAAGTTTTGACATGCCGAATGAGACCTATGATAATATCATTGCGCATTTAGATACTAACTATATCCAATACAAAATTCAAAAAATACAACAACAATATGTGACTAATGGAGACATTGAAAAAACCCTGAAAAATGCATTTCAAAACTTAATGCTTCCCTCTGTTAATTATAAACTATTTATTGCTGTGAAAAAAGAGAAAGAAAAACAGAAATTCGAAATTCTTTTTAGTGCAGATGGGATTTTCAAACATAGAAGACTAGCACTCCCCCCAAATTATGATCATGTTTTGTACTAAAGCATTACCTTCTATTTTGCAAAATCTCAATAAACGTTTCCCGAGGTATTTCACTCGCTCCTAAGCGCTCTAAATGCTCAGTATATACTTGACAATCGATTAGCTTATAATTTTTTATTTTCAACTCTTCCGCTAACTGAATAAAGGCGAATTTAGAGGCATTACTAACCAAACTAAACATACTTTCTCCACAGAAAACATGTCCTAAATCTATTCCATACAATCCGCCCACTAAATGTTCATCTTGCCAAACTTCATAAGAATGTGCGATTCCCTTTTCATGAAGTTTGACATACGCCTCTTTCATATTATTGGTGATCCAGGTACCCTCTTGACCTATTCGTGCTACTTTTGAACAATGTGTTACTACTGTTGCAAAACAGGTGTTTTTAGTTAATCTAAATTGATCACTTTTCAGCACCTTGCGCATACTTTTTGAAACTTTAACCTTCTCTGGAAACAATACCATACGTGGGTCTGGACTCCACCACAGTACTAAGGAATCTTCATTAAACCAAGGGAAAATTCCGTTTTTATAAGCTAGCAATAAGCGTTCTGGAGATAAGTCACCGCCTACGGCTAACAGACCTTCCGAGTTTGCAGTTTCAACTGGTGGAAACTCCAAAATATCAGAAAGAAAAAACAAAGGTTTATAATTTGGATCTTTTTTCAATTTTTTTATTTAAAGTACACAAAACCTTATAAATAACAAAAGACCTATCTAGTATAGTACTAAATAGGTCTTTTGAACTTTTCTATTTATAAATTAAAATGGTAAATCGTCGTGATCTTCTTCATTTAAATTATCAGCTGGCTGAAAAGCATCCATTGGAGGCACAGGAGGTATTCCAGCAGTATTACTTGCTTCTGCTTGTGCATTTTCAATTCTCCAGCCTTGTATAGAGTTAAAGTATTTCGTTTCTCCCTGTGGATTCACCCATTCTCTACCTCTTAAATTAATTCCGATTTTTACCGCCTGACCAACACTTACATTATTCAACAAATCACATTTGTCTTGAACAAACTCAACCATAATATGTTGTGGGTACTGCTCTTCAGTAGTTACTACTACTTCTCTCTTTCTAAATCCGTTGTTTCCAAAAGTTTGCGTTTCGCCAACCATTTTCACTTTTCCTTGTACTTCCATTTTCTCTTAATTTGATAATAATACTTTCCAAGCGGAAAGTACGTCATTTTTATGTAAATATTCCTGTGCTTTACGATGTAATTCTATTTTGTCGTCTGCACTAATCAAAGTCCTTATTTCAAAATTCGAAACTATAAAATCTTTCACCTCATCATTAGTTGGGATTTTTTCAACATTCCCCAACATTCCTAAATCATTCCCGGTCAATACTGTACTTAATCGAATATAATCAGGTATAGCATCAACTCCTACCCCCAAAGTTGAAAGTGGTTTTGGCACTTCAAAAAGACCTTTATTAGCTCTACTATACCAATTACCTCCCATTCGAGCTACTAAATCTATTTTGTGCTGATCTATGGCTCCATTATCATCCAAAACATCCTTATCGATGTGAACTTTTACAACTTCGCAAAAAATTAAATTTCCAGCCCCACCTTCTTTACCTAATGCTTCCACTTTTGTAACCTTACATTCAAATTGCACAGGAGACTCAGCTACTCGAAAAGGCTTTATCACATCAGATTTTAGCATGGTCAATCCTGCTTTTTTAAACTCATTTTCTCCTGCTGCATACTCAGTACTTGTCAGAGACATTTGCTGAACAATATCAAAATTTACGACGTTGATGACTACCTCCTTTGTTTTAATTGCATTTTCTAAGGTATGCTTTGTTGTATTATCACGAACTCTTCTAGATGGCGAAAAAATCAAAATTGGTGGGTTAGCACTAAATACATTGAAAAAACTAAAAGGCGAAAGATTAGGCTTTCCTTTTTCATTTAAAGTACTTGCAAAAGCTATGGGTCTAGGACCAATAGCACCTAGAAGATACCCATGCAATTGCGCAGTTGTTATATCTTTGGGTAGTACTGAAATCATTTCTTTCATAGCAGTACAAAAGTACAAAAATTAGAGCCATAAATAAAAAATAGCACTTAACAATTAGAGAGAATATCTTTTGACAAAATGCGTTATATTGTAAGAATTAATAACCATTTATTTGGATGAACTTTAACCCCGAGAAAAAAACTACAACCATAATTCTGCAAATAGCCTCTTTTGCTATTGTTAGTCTCATACTATGGAATACAAATAGCTTTTTTAAAAAATTTAAAGAGGAAGAACGTAATAAAGTAGAAATATGGGCAAGTGCCTTAGTAGAACTACAATCATTACCCGCAGATGCAGACCCTGGTAATTTGCCCCTTAAAATATTCCAAAACAATTCTACGACCCCTATGATATTGGTCAATAGAGATGGTGCTATTAAAGTTAGTAATATGCCTAAAGAAGTAGCTAATGACACCCTACTAGTTCAAAAAAAAATAAAGAGATTTGAAGGTGAAAATACGCCTATAAAAATAGATTACAAGGGCGAAGAGTTAGCAACTTTGTATTATGGAAATTCTGAAGTATTAAATAAATTAAAATACTACCCAATTGCTCTTTTATTGATTATTTTTCTTTTTGGAGCTGTTATTTATTTCTTTTTCAAAACCAATAAATCTTCAGAACAGAATAAATTATGGGCAGGTATGGCCAAAGAAACTGCACATCAAATTGGCACTCCTCTTACCTCCTTATTAGGCTGGAATGAGCTTTTAAAAGCAGAAAATATAAATCCAAATATTACTGATGAGATTGAGAAAGATATTTCACGATTGGAAACCATTACGGAACGATTCTCGAAAATTGGATCACTTCCAATTTTAAAAGAGCATGATATTGTCACCGAAACTAAAAATGCATTTGATTATCTTAAACTAAGAAGCTCTAAACTAATTCTATTTTCATTTGACAGTAAGATCTCAGAATTACCTGTACTTTTAAATAAATCTTTATACCAATGGACCATTGAAAATTTAGTTAAGAATGGTATTGATGCGATGCGGGGCAAAGGTAGCATTAGTATAGAAATTTTAAAAGAAGGTGGTAATGCCGTAATTTTAGTTTCTGATACTGGACATGGAATCTTAAAACGAGATTATAATACGATATTCAATCCTGGTGTAACTTCAAAAAAAAGAGGATGGGGATTAGGGTTGTCTCTAGTGAAACGAATTGTGGAGGAATATCATAAAGGAAAAATAAAAGTACTATCTTCTAGTAAAGAAGGAACTATTATGAAAATGTCGTTTAAACTAAAATCGTAGGTTATGGCTAAGATAAAAATGGAGGTTATAAAAGAGGCAAATCTAACAAATAACTGTCCTGAATGCTTTAACCAAGAACTAAAGCTCTCGTTCTATCAAAAGCACTCCTACGGAAAATTTATACATAAAACTACAAATGAAATTACTTCAGAGATAAAATGCAAAAAGTGCTATACGCTTATTTACCCCGTTACATGGACTCCAGATATTGAACGTGTTTTTGAATATTACCAGAAAATGGCCATCCCTAAAAAAACATCTGTTAAATTCACTAGTCTTTTTTATATTATAATTTTAGTACTCATAGCCTTAGTTGCAGCGGCAGTTTATTTATTTTTATATAGCAATTTACTTTCATAAAAACCACAGCGCTGAATAAAAATGGATTTAGACCTACACTACGAAAATTTATGGTCGGAAGCAGTAAGCCAATTTCATCAAAATAATTTTGAAATAGACCCTTTAATTGATTCAACAGCTGATCAAAGAAGGGGAATAACTTTGCTGATAAGACCCCCTAAACAGGTCAAGAAAAACATCCTAAAATTTACGACAGCGCTTAAAAAAGTAGCTCCTAATCAATATTATTACCCTTCATCAGATATTCATATTACCATCATGTCTATAATTTCTTGTCATGAAGGTTTTGATTTAAGTCGTTTAAATATTTCGGCGTATCTTGAACTAATTCATTTGAGCATAGAAAATACAAGCCAAAATCAAATTCATTTTAAGGGTATAACTGCATCTAACTCATGTATTATGCTAAAGGGATTTCCTCAAAATGACACATTGAATGTTATAAGAAATAATCTAAGAGTTAATTTTGGTAACACTGAATTGGAAAACTCAATGGATAAGCGTTATAAAATAATGACGGCTCATTCGACAGTAGTACGATTTAAAGAAAATGTTACTAAAACAGATGAACTACTACATATTCTTGAAAAATATCGAGATTTTGATTTTGGAAATTTTAATGTAACTAGCTATGAATTAGTATTTAATGATTGGTATCAAAAAAAAGAATTTAGAAAATTATTACAAAGATTTAAGGTACCTAATTAAGCTAATTCTGATTTCATTTTTTCAGCTATAGCCTTAAATTCCGCTTCTGAAAAAGCTACTTTATGCAGAAAAGTAGCATCTTTCATTTCATTTAAAGGAATCAAGTGCACATGAACATGTGGCACTTCTAAACCAATAACAGTCATCCCGACACGTTTACAATCAACTGCTTTTTCTAATGCCTTGCCAACTTTTCTAGAAAAAGCCATTAAGCCCATATAAGTAGCCTCATCCAAATCCATGATTTTATTCACCTCTTTTTTTGGAATACAAAGCGTGTGCCCTTTTGCATTAGGATTGATATCTAAAAAAGCAAAAAAATCATCATCCTCGGCTATTTTGTAACAGGGGATTTCTCCGTTTATAATTTTAGTGAATATACTAGCCATCCTTAAATTTTATTATTCATTTAGATTGCAGGATTTACGATTAATCTATTTATCCCTGCCCAAAACATTTTTAATGTTGTTGTGGGTTTATCTATAAATTCAGATAGTAAAAGAAGATTATTTGCATAATTTTTAACATCACCATTATATGACATTTCTTGATTCATATCTGTAAAAGCCATATTCCAATCTGGAAAAAATCTTGTATCCTTTGAACCTTCAGAGAGTACTTGAACTTTAGTATGGCGGGAGTCGCATACTATTTTAGAAAATATTTGCTTTACAATATTCTTCTCTCCCTCTAAAATTTGAATGAAGTGTTTATCATAGAAAACAAGACAACCTGTAATATTGTTTTGAGAATTAAATTCCACTGCACTATTTAAGATCTCTAATATATCGTTTTCACAAATACAAGAACTGGCAGCAGATCGATAGGACAATTCAAACATCAATTTAAATTTTTAAAAGTAAGAAACAATAAATCTTAAAGCCTAGTAATTTCTAAAATTTCAAGCTTAAGTATCCCATTTGGAATTGTAATTTCGGCAACTTCACCAACTTTTTTACCTAAAAGACCTTTCCCAATAGGACTATTTACTGAAATTTTCCCTGTTTTTATATCCGCTTCACTTTCAGCAACTAATGTATATTTCATCTCAGAACCGTTATTATGATTTTTCAATTTCACGGTAGAAAGCACTAAGGCCTTAGAATTATCTAACTGAGATTCATCAATTAATCGAGCATTTGCATAAATATCCTCTAATTTGGCGATTCTAAGCTCTAAAAGTCCTTGTGCTTCTTTTGCCGCGTCATACTCGGCGTTTTCAGATAAATCACCTTTATCCCTTGCCTCAGCAATATCTCTCGAAGCCTTTGGTCGTTCTATATCTTTAAGTTGATTAAGCTCATCTCTCAATTTCTTTAATCCTTCTGCTGTATAATAAGATGTTGTACTCATAACTATAGCGTTTTGTAAAATAAGAAAATCCTCTTTTTTATAGAGGATTTAAGACAAATATACATTTTTTTTACTCAACTTTGTTGGAGTATTCTTAAAATACAAAGATGTGATGCATAGAATTTTAGGGCTTTTTTTACTGGTTTTCATATTTAGTTGTGATACAAATAGCTCGAATAGAAATCCATATTTACAAGAATTTGGTTTCCGTTTTGATATTAATACAAACTTGCCATTATACAGTTCATTAACGAATGAAGGAAGTTCTATCTATATAGGGAGTGAGCAAGCAGGTACTCGTGGAATTTTTGTAATTAAAACAATGTCTGCTTTTGCCGGATACAGAGCTTTTGAGGCTAGTTGCCCAAATCATGTTCCTAATAATTGTTCAACCATGACTTTGGATACAAGCAAAAACTCCGTGACTTGCTCCTGTGAAGATTACAATTACAGCCTGTTCACGGGACAATTGTTAACTACACTTGGAGATGGCGTAAAATTCTATAACATGTTAGAATATAATGTAACTGCTAGTGGAAATATAGTTTCAGTAACTAATTAATTTTTCAAAATCTCACTCATTACCCAACTGGTATGTAATGCTGTTTCTCCTGTTGATGGATGGGGCAAAGTATCAATCAAATTTGCTTTTAAATTTTCCACGTGGTATTGCTGAACATGTTTAGGATTTTCTATAAATAGACTTTGAATTCCATTTTCATTCTCAAGAATTACATCTTCTTCCGAAAATATAGAAAATTTAATATTTCCTTTACTTCCATATATTACAACATTATCCTCTCTTTTATAACCTCCAAAATTCCAACTACCTTGTCCCGTAATTCCATTTTTATGTACCCAACAAGAAGTTATTGCATCTTTTGCCGTATACAAGCCTTGTTGGTTCAAACTCAACCCAAAAACTTTTTTAAAATCACCTAACAAAAAAGCAAACAAATCCAGTCCATGACTTGCCAAGTCATCAAAATAACCAGCAGGAGCCACTTTTATATCGGTACGCCAATTATAACCCCCCTTTACATCAATAGCATTCGCAGGTTTAGAAAAACTCCAGTTTATATGCCTAACTTCCCCTATTTCATTCTTTTTTATCCATTTTTCTACTTGTAAAAAACGAGGTAACGATCGCCTGTAATACGCCACAAAAAGTGGAATATTTTTATCTTTAAATGCAGCTACAATTGCTAGTCCGTCTTCGTAGGATGGCGCCAATGGCTTTTCTATACAACAAGGTTTACCTGCATTAGCAACTAATAATCCATATAATTTATGTGTATCAGGTGGAGTTGCTATATAAACTGCATCTATATCTGGATCCTTTATTAATTTTTCCGCATCAGAATAATATTTAGGAACACCATGTCTTCCTGCAAAATCTTTTGCTTTATTCAAATCTCTGCGCATTACCGCATCTAATTTAAACCCTGAAGTATTCTGATACGGCGGACCGCTTTTAACTTCTGTTACAGCTCCACAGCCAATTATCCCCCATCGAACTGGATTACTATATTTCATGCTATTTTAATTAGAATATCTATTTCAACAAAAATATAAGATTAAAACACAAAAAAGGAGAATTTCGAATAAACCGAAACCCTCCCTTTGTGAAAACTAATCTAATTTTATCTAAAAGTTCAATGTAGCACCTACTAAGAAATTTGTGCCTGCCTGTGGATAATAGCCCTGAACCTCAAAAGATGTTGGTGCATCCCAATTATTTAAATAGGTATAACCGTTTGACTCATATTTTTCATTAAGAATATTATTAACCAAACCGGATAGTATTATCGATTTAAAAATGGTGTTTGTTCTAATTTCATAGGTGATATTGAAATCATTTGTGAAATATGAATTTAATTTAGAAGCTTCTGTATCTGTATTACTTAAGTACTGTTCCCCTACATATTTAGACAACAATGAAAAACTTAAATTCTCTAACGGTCTGTATGAAAAAATACTCCCCGCAACAACCGAAGGAGAAAACGCAATATTTGTATCTCCTATGTTATTTATCACCCCGTCTCTATCCAAAATAAAATCTTTAATTTTATTTGTACTTAGGGCAATATTAGGAGTAAACTTAAGCTTATCATTTATTGCAATACTTGCGTCTATTTCAATTCCTAATCTATAACTATCTGGAACATTAGCTCTTAGATAACTACCTACATCATCAATATTACCTGTTAACACCAATTGATCTACATACTGCATATAGTATACGTTTGTACTAACTTGCGCTTTTTCTGACACATAACGCCATCCCAATTCAAAATCGTTTAACCTTTCCGGTTTTGGTGCACCACTTTCATAATCGTTTCTATTAGGCTCCCTGTTTGCCACTGCGAATGACAAATACAGATTATTATTTTGGTTTAGATCTAAGGTAAGTCCGGCTTTTGGATTGAAAAAATTAAAGGTATCATCTACTAAACCAGTGTCTGCTCCATTAGCCCTATATCCAACGGTTCTATATTGCAAATCTCCAAATAGACTCCATTTATCACTGAGCTTATAATTAGCTTTACTGTATAAATTAAAGTCTGTTTTTTTAGAACTATTATCATAATACCTATCTCTAATATTACTAAGAGTTGCATATCGAGCCCAAATTATTTCTCCATAATGATCACCTTCATAGGTGTTCCATCCACCACCAAAAATTAAATTTAGTTTTTCCTTTTTATAATTTGCCGAAAAAACGCTTCCATAAAAGTGATTATCTAACCAACGTCTGCGGATTATGTCGGTACTGCTAACATCTTCATCATCTACAGTAATTGGAGCAAAACCATAAGTTTCAAAATCGTCATCTTCTCTAAACTGTTCGAAATATCCACTACCACGAGTGTAGTGTAATGCCATGTTGGTACTCCAATTATCATTTAATTGCTCATTCCATAACAGTTGCGAATGGTCTTGCTTATAGTTATCCACTTCATTATCATAAGTATACGGATTGGCTGTTCTATCTGTTGCCAATTGATCAGCGTCAATACCATACCATGCCTGATAAGTAATCTCATGACCTCCAAATTGCAATGCCTTTATCAAGGTGTTTTCATCTTTATAAGCGGCTTGTAAAAAATAAGATTTTAAATCTGAAAATGCCCTATCGACATATCCATCTGAAGCTATTTTTGATAACCTCCCAGAAATTTCTATTTGGTCATTTAATAACCCAGTACTGAATTTTAAAGTGTTCTTCAAGGTATTATAGCTACCTATAGAAGATGAAATTTGCCCGTAGGCCTCTTCTGAAAAACCATCGGTCAGCAAATTTAAACTTGCACCGAAGGCCCCAGCTCCATTGGTTGATGTTCCAACACCCCGTTGTAGTTGTAGGCTTTCTACTGAAGAAGCAAAATCGGGCATATTTACCCAAAAAGTACCTTGTGATTCCGCGTCATTATAAGGAATCCCATTAATGGTTACATTAACTCTTGTAGCATCACTACCACGAACTCTAATACCTGTGTAACCCACACCGGCACCAGCGTCAGACGTGGTTACTACTGAAGGTAAAAAATTCATTAAAATCGGAATATCCTGTCCTAAATTTCTAGGCTTAATTTGCTCCTTGCTTAAATTTGAAAATGTTACTGGAGACTCTTTAGTTACTCGAATAGCTGAGACGAAAACCTCATCTAAGACCACTTTTTTACCTTCTAAAGAATCGGTTGGCTGTTGTTGGGCCTTTGCGACAATCACCAGAAAAAAAACGGCGACTGTTGTGAGCATAATTTGAATGCGATAATTCTTGTTGTTTTCTAAGGGTCGCATTAAACCCCCGTGAAAGATGACGGGGAAAAATTGAAAAATTGAAAAAAGCAGTTTCATTCGTACTATTATTTAGTGACGAATAAAAGGGGCTATTATTCTTGTTAATACTAGATTTTTGATTTTTATTTTAACAGCGCTATTAAAATAAGAAACCGTACACGTTCCTAATGACGCTTCCCTGACCTAAGACAGGATTTACGTTTCCCTTGGCAGCATTACCCGCCCAGGTTCATTGGGTATAATCTCAGCTTCTTCCTGAACTCCATTCAATAATTACTTGAACAGAATTCGGGATTTGGCACCCCTTTGAGATGTAGCAAATGTACAATCCCATTTTATATTTCCAACACAAAATTTTATAAAATACTAACAAGTAACTTTTTTCATTTAAACTGATTCATTTAAAACATTTTAGAAATCGGTTAACCTAAGATGACGTATTTAATTAACATTCTATTACCAACTGTTTTCATATTTAAATCGTATCTATTGTATTGTTAATTTACATTTATGCCAAAAACTAAATCAAAAAATAAATTCACATTACGAATTGTTTTAAGCTACCTAATTTTAGGATGTCTAGCGTTAGTTGCAGGTATTTATATCCTATCTGAAGTAAAAACCTATTTAGCAATAAATACTTCTAATGAGAATGATGTAAAACTCATCAAAACTGGCTCTCTCTTAACGCAATTGTATGAAGCCGAAAGTCTTTCTAAGCTAGCACTACAAACAAAAACAAAGAATAGTTTTACGGCTTATGCTAAAAAAATAGATTCTGTATCCGTAGAAATAGATTCTTTAAAACAAGTAATAAATAGTACGTATCAGCTTAAATTATTGGATAGTGTACAATACCTTTTAAAACAAAAAACGTATAACAACGAAGAGCTAAGAAGGTTAAAACTAAAAAATGAAGAGAATAGCTCTTTAGATGCCGCCTTGAATAAATTCTTGAAAATGGAAGCTTCTTTCGAGAAGATTTCGATTTATGATTTTAACCAAAATCCTGAAAAACTACCAGTCTATGAACGCAAAATTCTTGAAGATTGGGTTGCGCTCTTAAATGCGAATGTACAATCAGATAGTGCTACTATTTCTGATCCTCAAAAAGCTGATTCAATCTTACGTGCCTCAAAAAAAATATTGACCGACGCTATCGCGAAAGACAACCTTACCCAACGTTCTTTGACGCAAAAAGAAATGGAGATCAATAAAAATGATTTAGACTTATCTCAGCAACTACGAAGTATAATTGCTGCCTTTGAACAAGAAATTATAAATGCTACGTTTACTGATAATGTCAAAAAACAAACGGTTTTAAAACGAAGTATTCGATTAGCCGGAATAGCCGCCTTATTAGGATTTATTGTCGTTGGTATATTTACTTTTTTAATTACTAGAGATTATTGGCGCTTACAAACTTTTCGTCAGAATTTAGAAGAGGAAAAAAAGTTTTCTGAATCACTCTTAAGAAGTAGAGAACAATTAATTTCAACCGTAAGTCATGATTTGAGAACTCCTTTGAATACTATTTCCGGCTATTCCGAATTAATGGAAAATACAGGACTTTCTGAAAAGCAAGCTAGTTATTTAAAAAATGTAAAATCTGCCACTCAATATGTTGATAGCTTGGTGAACGATTTATTAGATTTTTCAAAACTAGAAGCCGGAAAATTAAAAATTGAAAAAAAACCATTTATTCTTGCTGATCTGATAGAAGAAACTACCTTGAATTTACAGGAAATAAACAAGGATAAAAAAATTGAACTTACCATTAAAATAGATAAAAAACTCAAAGATGCTGTTGTTGGAGATCCATTTAGGATTCGTCAAGTTTTAACCAATCTTATAAGTAATGCTTACAAATTTACGCGCACTGGCTACATTAAAGTAATTGCATCGGCAGAAAATGATTCCAACGAAACTTATCGAACAAAAATTCAAATAATTGATTCTGGAATAGGAATAGCAAACGAGAAACAACAACATATTTTTAAAGAATTTACTCAAGCAGATGAAAGCACAGAAAAAAAATATGGTGGCTATGGTTTAGGATTGACCATTTCTAAAAAATTAACTGAACTTCTTGAAGGCGCTTTAACTTTAGAAAGTGAAAAAGACAAAGGAAGTATTTTTACACTAGAGTTACCATTGCCCATTTCTAAAACAAAAATTACATCATCAAAAAATAAATCTATAACTTCCATGAAATCTGGCATTTCTATTTTAATTATTGATGATGACTCTTCCATGCTTCGCTTATTAAAAGAAGTTTGTGAAACTTCAGCTATTAATGCCATTACATTTTCTGATTTTAGGGCAATAAAAGAAAATTCAGATCTAAATTATGATGTGATCCTTACCGATATTCAGATGCCAGCCATTAGCGGTTTCGAAGTACTTAAAAAGCTAAAAAGCGGAGCCTATCAGCACTATACCAACCAACCTGTTATTGCAATGACAGGCAGGAAAGATTTAAAGTACAAAATCTATACTGATGCTGGATTTATCACCACTCTACAAAAACCATTTTCGAAAGGCATTTTTTTAGAAAAATTAGCGAATTTATTCCCAGATAATATTTTAAAACCTAGCTCAGAAAAAATACATACAACAACTATTAAAAGATCAACATTATACAGTTTAAAAACTATTTCTTCATTTCTAGGGGATAACAATGAAAACTTAAAAGAGGTGATACACACATTTATAAAGGACACTGATGAAAACCTTGAAATATTAAAAAGAGCTACCAAAGCTCTTAATATTCCTACTATAAATTCAGTAGCTCATCGTATGTTAGCTATGTTTCGACAACTAGAGGTTAAAGACAGTATTGGTATATTAGAAGAGTTTGAGCATTTGACAAAAGAAGACCTTTCTGAAAAAGAACTGAAATTAAAATTCAACAAACTTCAACATAGCATTACCGCTCTTAAATTAGCTCTACATGCAAACGAATTATAAATCTAAATTGTAATAATTAATTTTATTGTATAATGTTTTTCTAGTAACTTGAAGCAGTTTTGCCGCCTTTGATTTGTTAAAATTAGTTTCTTTCAATGCCCTCAATATTTGCTCCTTTTCATAAGCATCTTTAGAGAAATTATCATTCTCCATATTTTTAATAGGTTCAAAAAGTTCTTTTGGCAAGGCATTTATTTCAATATAATCGGTATTTGTAAGCAGCACAGAACGCTTTATAACATTCTGAAGCTCTCTTAAATTTCCCGGCCAATGATATTTGCGAAATACATGAATAACCTCTTCTGATAAGCCTACTACATTTTTATCTAAGGATTTATTTGCTTTATCTAAGAAAAAATCTACAAATAAAAGTAAATCTTCGGATCGATCTTGCAATGAAGGGGTTTCAATTGAAAATTCATTTAAACGATGATACAGATCTTCTCTAAAAGTTCCATTTTCAACAGCATCTAATAAATCTTCATTTGTAGCTGTAATTATGCGCACATCTACAGTGATTTCTTTTGTACTACCAACTCTTTTTATTTTCCGCTCTTGTAATGCTCTTAGCAACTGAACCTGATTTTCATAGGTAAGGTTTCCTATTTCATCTAAAAACAAGGTCCCCCTATTGGCAGCTTCAAAATGACCGATTTTGTCTTCAATTGCTCCCGTAAAGCTTCCTTTAATATGACCAAAAAATTCACTTGTTGCAATTTCTTTCGGAATAGCACCACAATCTACAGCAACGAAATTGTGCTCACTTCTTTTGCTATTATCGTGTATCGCTTTTGCTGTAACTTCTTTTCCTGTACCACTTTCTCCAGTAATTAAAATAGACATATCGGTAGGTGCGACAAGTTGTATATATTCATTTAATTTATTTGAGGCCTCACTAATCCCCGCTATCGCAGTTGATTTTATAGTCTTTATGTCCTCAGATTTGCTAGCTACTGCTTTTTCTACTTGTGTTATTGATTTTTGCTGAAGTGCATTAGTAATGACCATGACAATCTCTTCTGGAGTAAAAGGTTTTGATATATAATCAAAAGCTCCTCTTTTCATAGCGGTTACAGCTGAAGAAACCTCCGCATAACCGGTCATAACAATTACAGGTGTTCTTGGATTGATAGTTTTAATTTCTGAAAGCAATTGAATGCCGTCATAATTTGGTAATCTTAAATCTGTTATAACTAGGTCAAAACTATCTTCTTTGAACTTTAACTTTCCATCTTCAGCACTAAAACTTGTACTCACCTCAAATTCTTTTTTGGTCAAGTATTTTTGTAGCATTTGGCAAAAAGCCGTATCGTCTTCAATAATTAAAATTTTTGGCATAAAAACAGCATTCTAGTATATACTTACGTCAAAAATACACCATGAAGACTGTTTAGTTGTTTTAAAATTATCATAAAAAGAAAGGGATTGTACGAATACAATCCCTCTCAACCAAACCAACTTGATACAAATCAAAAAACTGGGTCTTACTATAGTTCAATCCAATTACCGTTTTTATCAGCATACAGCGTACCTGTAGTACCATCTTCTAAAGAAACTTCTAATTTGTATTGTTTTTTATCATTAACATACACCTTATCAATGGCAGCTGTTGGGTAATTTTTTGTTACCGCAGTAGCAACTGCTTCTGGCAAGTTTTCTTTTTCTATTTCTGAAAAGCCATCTTGGGTAACTTCAACAACTTCTGAAGCTGCCATTGCAGTTTCGCTTTCCTGAGCAAATGCTGTTAAACCTACGAATGTAAATACTGATGCTAGAATTAATTTTTTCATGATTATTATTTTAATTATTAAACTTATTATACCTATTGAAAATATAGTGCCACAATGTAAAAAAATAAGATTTTAAACTAACTAACTGATAATGAGATTTTTAATGTCAAATACTTATTTATCATGTTGTGTAGTATTGGATACTTAAATTCATAACTGTGTAAATAGTATACACAATTTGCTCTCAGGCATCATAAGTAATAGACACGTATTAATTTTCAAATTGCTTAATGTGTTAAATACATTTGGATATGAAATTTTAAATAAGATCATATTTTTCTTGGAATTATTACAACTAAAAAAGGTTGCCGAAGCAACCTTTTTAAACTTAACTAACTTAATCTAATCTACTAACCAAATTTACAAATCCAACCAATTACCCTCAGCATCTGCATAAAGCTCTAAAACTTCACCATCTTTCAAAGTAACATCTAATTTATATTCCGATTCTCCATTAACATATGCCTTAGTTATTTTGGCATTTGGAAAATCTTTCTCAAAAGCTGTGATAACTGCTTCTGGCAATTCGTCTAATTTAATTGCTGTAAAATCTTGAGCAAATATGCCTTCCATAATACCATCATGGAAAATTGGAGTTGTTTCTGTTGCTGTAATAGTTCCTAAACTTCCTATTGCTAATGCTGTGGCAAATACTAATTTATTCATATGTATCTCTTTTATAATTCGACATTTATTTTTATCTCGATTAGTATATAGAAAGAATGATGCCATTGGGTTTAGAAAAACAAAAACCATTGTAATTAATTGAATTACAATGGTTTGCTGTTTTATTACAAAATATGATGATGTATATAACTGTATACTTACTTTCAAAAGTGGGTAAAAAGTATACAGTTATTCATTTTAAACTTAGCTTTCTACTTGATGTGCAGGCTTCAATAAATCGTTTACAGTTTTAACGGGATTAAAAGTGATTAGCGGCACTTCTACAAAAATAGTATTCCAAAAAGCCATTGCACCATTCCATAAACCAGGAAGTTCTAATGCTTTTAAATCTTTACCATCTTTTGTTTTTTCGGTAATAAAACCTTGTTTTATATCTACAAAATTAAGAAGATTGAATTTCTCCCCTTTATAATTTTTCACCCCGCATACCAAATCTACAGGATTAAAATGTGTAGAATTATTAAAAATCTCCATTTGGTTGGCATTAGAAGTATCTACCTGAGCTGACTCAATTATTTGAAGTGAAATATTACCTTTTTTATCTCTAATCCAAAACGGGCCACCGCCTGGTTCACCTTCATTTTTAACCATACCACAAATACGAATAGGTCTATTTAATTTATCCTTTAAAATAGCTATTTGCTCAACAATAGTATAGCTATTAAAACCATCTGAAACTCTTACATTCAAGTCATGTTCTAAGAAATGCTGGACTTCTAATATTTGCTCATTGTTTAAGTTAGAAATATCCTCTAAAAGTGCAGCATAAGCAAAGGCTTTTTGTTGAACTTTTAAAAGTAACCCAGCAAGAACCATTTTACTATTTGCTACTTGGTCAACTAATTTAGAGGTAACTACATTATCAATATTCTTTATGAAAATAATAGCACTGTCTTGTTCATTTAAATTTTCTATTAAGGCTCCATGTCCTCCTGGGCGAAACAATAAAAAGCCATCCGAATCACGAAAAAGCTCATTATCCATAGTTACAGCAATAGTGTCGGTTTCTGATTTTTGAAACGAATAGCTTACATTAAATGATGTTTTCGTAGTTGCTGAAATTCGTTCTTTAATTTTATCAAATTCAGCATTAAACATATCTCCATGTTGTTCTGATATTGTAAAGTGAAGATTGGCATCATCTTTAGAATTAGCGTACAACGAGGCCTCCTTTAAATGCTCTTCAAACGGAGTAGCTGCAAAATCTCCGTAGTTATGAAAAGGCAATAAGCCTTTAGGATAAAAACCAAAATTTAAGCCATCTTCGCTAAGCATATCTTCAATAAAATAATAAAGCTCTTCTCCTTTTGAATTCGCTTTACCTTTGATTCTTTTCTGGATTATTTCATAAAATGGCAAGTTGGTTAAGCCCATATAAAATGTTTTGATGTCTTTATCTCCTGTTCTTTCAAAATACGCTTCTATACTTTCAATCTTAGAATTGTAATTTTTTAAAAAATTAAAGAATGCTTTAAACATTCTTGATGCAGCTCCAGATGCTGGTACAAATTTTAGAAGAGACACTTTGTCTTTAGAATTTTTAAAATTTTCAATTAATTCTTTTTCCTCTTTTCTAGTGAACTTAGAAATCCCATTTGTAATTACGGCTGCTCTTTCTAACTTAACAAAGGGAATTCCTTCTTTGAAGGTTTCTATTTGATCTAAAACCTTTTCTAATGATATTCCTTTAGAGACTAGCTGTTGTTTATCTTTCGCTGTAAATACTGTCATGAACTCAAAAGTTTATTTATATGCTGAATTGCTGTTTTTAATCTTGTATTCTTATCTCCTTTTAAAAGAACATATTTCCTATTATATTTATCCAGAGTATCTTTAAAATATTGAAACATTTTCTCCCGCTCCAAAGGTTTATCTCGTAAATCATCTTCTTCCCAAGGAATATCAATATAAGTTAAAAAATACAAATCATAAGAATTTTCTAACGCATATTTTTCTAAAATTGGGTCACAATGCCCAATGTAGTATGCCTCTGAATAAACTTTGGTTTCTAATAAATCGGTATCGCAAATCAAAATTTTGTTCGCTTTTTTGGCCAATTTATTCTCTAGTATCATTTGACCTTCGGCAATGGGCAACAAATCTTTTGGCTCACATGTTTTACGCTCTTCATTCCATTTATTCTGAAGATATTCTCTTGCATACTCGGGCACCCAAACAGAATTATAATAGCGCGCTAATTGTTCTGATAATGTAGTTTTCCCTGTAGATTCAGGGCCAAACATTACTATTTTAATAATATCTGAGGGTTCTTGTCTAAACTTTTCTTCCATGCGGAATATCCAAAAATTGCAATGAATGTAAATATAAGGTACTGAAAACTAGTAAATGTAAAGCCTTTATAAAAATACAAGGGCACCGAAATAATATCTCCGATAATCCAATATAGCCAATTTTCTACTTTCCTTTTAGCCATTAGCCACATCCCCACAAAAAACACCGCAGTTGTTAAAGTATCAACATATGCCATCCAGCTAGTCCACTTACCAAAGATTTGATAAACAATGAAAACGAATAAAAGCGTACAAATAAATATGATCATTGATATTATATGCTCCTTTCTTGTAGCAAGGGAGATAGGTGTAACATGTTCAGCATCTACTTTTCTTGTCCAAATATACCAACCATAAATACTCATAATAAAATAATAGATATTAATAAGCATATCGCCTATGAGCCCCCATAGCACAAGCAGATAAACAAATATTGCTGTACTGATCATTCCTGTTGGGTATACCCATATATTATTTTGTTTAGAAAACAAAACAGATAATAACCCAAACAATACCGCGACTATTTCTAAAATGATGTGGATAGGTTTGTAATCAGCATATTGTTCAAAGAAAAAATCAAAAATGGGGCTCATACGTGCTTCTGTCTGATTTTACAATTTTTATATGCAACAAGCCCTTATCCATTAACTCAAAAGCCTCTTTTATTTCGGTATTCAGTATATTCATTACTTTATCATACTCCCCATACACTTGTGTACTCAATGGATTTTCAAGAACTATGAGCCCAGAAGCTCTCAGTTTTTTAATAAAATGAATGATAATATCTTCAAAAGTATCTTGTAATGGTGATAAGGTAAGTTCTACGGAAATATTCATGTTAAATGTTAATTTATAATTTCACTGCATACACACAGGTATAACCTTCAAACTCTAAAAAGTCTATGGAATAGGAAGAATACTTCCCTTGGTATAGTATTTCAGCAATACTCTCTTCTTCGTCTAAATCAAACTCTTTCACATCAATATGGTGCAAAAAACTAAGTCCCTTTTGTGCGTAAATTTTATATAATGATTCTTTAGCTCCCCAAACAATGGTCAGCTTTCTTATAATTGCCTCTACATTTGCTAAAGTTTTATATTCTTCAATCGGAGTAAATTTATGTGCTATTTTCAAAATTTTATCTCGCTGCATTTCAATATCAATTCCGACCTCATCGCTATGAGCAATAATGATTCCTGTAAAATCATGAGAATGCGTAATAGAAATATGATTTCCATCTTTTAAAAATGGTTTTCCAAATTCGTTATAATACAGATCATGATCCACATAACCTGCTTCGAATAATAAATGTCTGATGCTTAAAAATCCTTTACGGTGTTGCTTAGATTTCATTCCTAACATGCGCTCAACACAGACCGGTGTTAAAACAATTCCTTCAGCAAGTTCCTCTTCAGATTCAGAAACTTTCCAGATATAAACTGTTATGCTAGGTGTTACGGTAATTGTTTTGTAAAGAGGCATGGCTTTAGTACCTTTGCAATCACTAAAAATTAGTGACATAATTGCTATATAACGAAAGTAAAAATAAAAAAGGATATGAGCACTAAAACTGTTTCCTATATACCCAACAAGGTAAAAGATATTTCTCTAGCAGCTTGGGGAAGAAAAGAGATTAATTTGGCTGAGGCTGAAATGCCAGGTCTAATGTCATTAAGAGAAGAATACGGAAATGAACAACCTTTAAAAGGTGCTCGTATCGCAGGCTGTCTGCACATGACAATCCAAACAGCCGTACTCATTGAAACTTTAGTTGCTTTAGGTGCTGAAGTTACTTGGAGTTCCTGTAATATATTTTCAACACAAGACCAAGCTGCCGCTGCAATTGCTGCTGCAGGAGTTCCTGTTTATGCATGGAAAGGTATGAATGAAGAGGAATTTGACTGGTGTATTGAACAAACTTTATTTTTTGGTGAAGACCGTAAGCCATTGAACATGATTTTAGATGATGGTGGCGATTTAACGAATATGGTTTTAGATCGATATCCTGAACTTGCTGGAGGCATAAAAGGTTTATCTGAAGAAACAACAACGGGTGTTCACAGACTTTATGAAAGAGTGAAAAATGGAACACTTCCAATGCCGGCAATTAATGTTAACGACTCTGTTACGAAATCTAAATTTGATAATAAATATGGTTGTCGTGAAAGCGCTGTTGATGCTATAAGAAGAGCTACAGATACAATGCTTGCTGGTAAAAGAGTAGTTGTTGCTGGATATGGTGATGTTGGTAAAGGTACTGCTGCTTCTTTTAAAGGTGCTGGGTCTATTGTGACTGTTACTGAAATTGATCCTATTTGTGCTTTACAAGCAGCTATGGATGGTTTTGAGGTTAAAAAACTAGAAAATGTTATCGGCAATGCTGATCTTGTTATCACTACAACAGGAAATAAAGACATTATTCGTTCTGAGCATTTTAAAGCGATGAAAGATAAAATTATCGTTTGTAATATTGGTCATTTTGATAATGAAATTGACATGACTTGGTTGAACAAAAATTACGGGCATACAAAAGATGAAATCAAACCACAAGTAGATAAATATACTATTGATGGTACCGATATTGTAGTTTTAGCGGAAGGTCGTTTGGTAAATTTAGGGTGTGCAACTGGTCATCCTAGTTTTGTAATGAGTAATTCATTTACCAACCAAACTTTAGCACAAATTGAACTTTGGAAAAACAATGACAATTATAATAACGAGGTTTATATGCTACCTAAGCATCTTGATGAAAAAGTTGCTAAATTACACTTAGCTCGTTTAGGAGTAGAATTAACAGAACTTAGAAAAGACCAAGCAGATTATATTGGTGTTACTGTTGATGGCCCTTTTAAACCAGAATATTACAGATACTAGGTTTTTTTACAAAACGTAAAAACAAAATATTTTTTAAATCAAAATCCTTATTTCAGTATAACAAATAAGGATTTTGATTTTATATAATTTACTGCAAATTGAATGAACATACTCTTAACAGGAGCTACCGGAACTTTAGGTTCCAGAGTCTTATTTTCTCTTTTAGAACTTCACTTTGATCGTATAGAAAAGCTATACCTTCCTGTCCGAAAAAAAACAACTGTTACTCCAGAAAATAGAATTCTAAATGTTGTCTCAAGTGAATTTGCTACTGATTTTGTCAAGAAAAATCTACCTGCTGTTTTAAAAAAAATTGTAATTGTCGACGCCAAAAATCTATTAAATCCGACTTCTTTTTTAGAAAAAAAGAGAATTGATTATTTTATCCACTCCGCAGGTTTTGTAAACCTATCTACAGATCCTGATGCGAAACAAGAAATATTCAAAGAGAATTTGCAATTCACCAAGGATATTTTCAATGCATTTTATAAGTATATAGATAAGTTTGTATACATAAGTACCGCATTTGCGGCTGGCAATAATGGAGGATTAATTAACAATGATTATACCACTATTAAAGAAAATAACTATCGCAACCATTATGAAGCATCTAAACATGCTTCAGAAAAATTTTTAACAAAAGCCGGTCAAGAAAACAATATTCCTGTTCAGATTTTAAGACCTAGTGTTCTTGGAGGAAATATTAATGAAAACCCTAATTACTTTATTTCAAAGTATATGGTTTTCTATCTTTTTGCAAAATTTTTCAACAATAGTACTTCTAATGATGCAATTCGTATTACAAGTAATATAGATACTGGATTAAATATTATTCCAACAGATTATGCAGCTCAAGTAATTGCCAAAGTAATTTCTTCTGACATCAAACAATTAAATATTGTTCATTCGAAAGAGACAAACATGATTAGAGGCATATCTAAGATTTTAAAAGTTGTTGGGTTTTCTAATTTTAGTTTTACGGAAGACCAAATTAACAGTACAACTGGTTTTTCTTCGAAATTAGAAGAGTTTTATTATGAAACCATTGGTGTACATTTACATCCTTATATGACTTCTAAACCCAACGAATGGGATACCACTCTTTTAGAAAGCATATTGCCTATTCCAAAATACAATCTAGAAGATTATTTATCTGAAACTGTTGCTTTCGCAAAAGCCAAGAATTTTAGAAATCAAAAGTGGTAATAAAATTATTTCCTAATTAATACTTGACAATTTCAAATTCGCTACGTCTATTTAATTGATGTTGCTCTTCTGTACATTCTGTACAGGCCTCCAATGGCTTAGACTCTCCAAAACCTCTAAAACTAACTCTGGTGCCATCTATATTACTCTGTTGAGTGATGTAATTTCTAGTAGATTCTGCCCTTTTCTCTGAAAGCACCTGATTATAGGTTGGTGTACCCCTACTATCGGTATGCGATGTAATTCTAATATATAAACTAGGGTAGCTAACAAGTTTCTCTGCTAAATTGGAGAGTATCACTTTAGAATCTGCACGAATTTCCCAACGATCAAAATCAAAATAAATAGGAGGCATATCAAAATACAACTTCCCATCTCTAGCTACTATTTTTGGAGGATTTTTATCGTTCAACAAAGCATTAATTACAGCTTGGGATTCTTCACTTTGCCCACTTAACACCGTTGTAATCTCATTGTTCTTTTTCAAGTATAATGTATGTAGTTGATTATTTTCTTCTTTTACTTCTAAACTCATCTCACCGGTATCGTAACCTTTAGCAATGGCACTTAATTTATAAGTATCAGAAAGTAGGTTGATATTAAATTGAGCTAGAGAATCTAATGTATTTTGATATACAGACTCATTATTTAACATCAAATTCACCTGTACATCAGCTACATACTCTTGCGTGTCCGCATCTCTAACCTCAAATGTGTTGATGTATTCTCGTTCAAACAACTCACCTATTTGTTCGAATTCAAAAACATCATCATTTACCTTATCTCTATTTGATGCGAAAAAACCATTTTTTTCATCATAATACCTCAAGCTAAAATCATCATACCTAGAATTTATAGGAGCGCCAACATTTATAGGTTTGGTAAACTGACCATCAATCCATTCTGAAACAAAAATATCTAGCATTCCTAATCCAAGATGTCCATTAGATGCAAAGAACAGATGACCCTCTGGTGATATATATGGAAACTGCTCCCTGTTCGCTGTATTTATAATGTAGCTTAGATTTTTTAAATTCCCATAACTACCATCATCATTTATGGTCACATAATAAATGTCATAACTCCCTACACTACCCAACTCATTCGAAGAAAAATACAATCTTTTTTCATCAGGACTTAATGTTGGATGCTCATAATTATATTCATCTAAATTAAAGGGTAGTTTTTTGGGTTCAGACCATTTACCATTAATTTTTTTAGCGCTATATAATTGTATATTATTGTTCTTGTTTTCATCAAAAACTGCGTCTCCTTCAACTAAATTACTTCTAGACAAATACATGGTATTTCCATCCTTGGAAAAACAAAAAGAACCTTCATGTAACTTGGAGTTTAATACTTTAGAAACTTGCTCGGGCTCACTAACTTGTTTGTTTTCTTTATTTGTTCTGTAGCTATAAATATCTAAGAATGGTCTATGCGTCCATTTGTAATCACTCCCAAAAGAATTTTTTCTGTCCGATGAAAAATATACAGTATCTCTAAATTTTAAAGCAGAAAATTCAGCTGCATCGCTATTAAAAGTTGCCTTTTGTATGGTATAATCAGACTTTTTAAGTCTAAAGGTCTCTACCTCATCTTTAGCCACTTCCTTTAGTGGTGGGGTAATACCCCTATTGTTTTTAAAGAGTGCCATATAGTCAATGGCTTTTTCATAATCTCCTGTGGCAGATAAAAATTGATAATACATAAAATTGTATTTATTATCATAATATTTATCTGATTCTTTAAACCTCCCAGTTACCAAAGCAGAAAGCGCCCTATTCGCTTCGTTATATTTAAAAGTATTGTAATAACAATCTGCTAATTTTTGCAATACCTCTTTGCTTTGATTTTTTTTCCATATTGGCTCATATAAAATTGCAGCATTGATATAATCACCACTATTAAAATATTGATCGGCACGTTGTAGTTGCCCAAAACTAAATTGAGTAAAAAATAAAAGCAATACTACAAAAATCCCTTTTTTCATACCTAATAAAACCTTGGTGAGATATATTTTTTAGACTTGATCAATCCAAAATTGTACAATAAAATAATCTCATGACTACCGTTATCAAAATCTCTTAATTTACTGGCATTATAATCATAAGCATATCCAATTCTAAAGTTATAAGACACATTTACAGCGGCCATAAAAGCCATATTCTCTTGAAAACGGTACGATGTCCCTATTTCAAACTTATCAGAGAATCTCGCATTCAAAGAGGCGTCAAAGGTTAATGGCGCACCTATTGATTGTTTGATCATCGTTGATGGTTTAAGTTTTAAATTGGGATTTACATCAAAGACATAGCCAGCCATCCCGTAGAAATGTGTTTTCTGCTCATATACATTTTGATTGTCTTCATTTAAATCTGCAGGAAATAGATTGGGAGCTGAAAATCCCACATAAAACTTTTCATTAAAAACAAATAACCCCGCTCCTGCATTAAAGAATGTACTATTCTGATTTTGGAAGCTCGGGTCTGAACTAACATTACTTTGTGAGAAATCTAAAGCCAAATTACTAATCCCTGCTTTCACACCAAATGCCATTTTTGTACGCCTGGCAATAGGAAGTATATAGGCAAAATCTACATTGAAAATATTTTCATTTTGGACTTCCCCAATTTGATCATTAATGTAATTAAAACTAAATTCGATATGATCATTTGTTGGTATGTTTGCAAAAAGATTTGCTGTTTTTGGGCCACCTTCAATACCATTCCACTGCTGTCTATATAAGGCTCCTACATATATAATTCCAGGTTCGTTAATTACATAAGCAGGGTTTACCACATTCATATTATACATATACTGAGAATACTGTGGTTGCTGCTGCGCAATAACATTAGTAAAAATAAATAAAAGCAGTATATATAGAATTTTCTTCATGTATTATTTACTGAGATAAAATGAATCTTGAAAAGGCTTGTTCACTCCATCTTGCGGTTCAAAAACAAAAAAGTAAACACCAGAAGGCAAGTCATCACCTAAATGAGGTCTTATGTTTGTTATCCCTGAAAAATACGGTGTTGATGAAATACCCGAATAAACTTTTGTTCCGTAACGATTGTAAATAGAAAGTTCAAAATTTGGAAATGCTTTTGCCAAGTCTGTGATATCCAAAACATCATTCATCCCATCATTATTTGGTGAAACGCCATCTTGCATGTCTGGTTTGCAGTCATTACTATCTCCTACATTTAAAACAACTACTGCAACTGATTGACGTAGAGATTCACATCCTGCATCATTAAAATTAGACACATAATAAATTCTATTTTGAAGCAGATCATCAATGGACAATGGATTAGAAGAATCTACACTATCATACCATGCGTAGTCTATTGCGGTAACCACTTGCAAATCTGAGACTGTTGCTCCTTCTAGAATACAGAATGTTTGTACTTCTTGAGTTACAGTAGGAGGTGCGACAGTAATAATAGCTAAAGTAATAATAGCAGAATCAAGTGTGCAAGAATCGTTGCGATTTACCGTATAAGTTATTGCAACATCAGTACCCGACAAACTTGCCAGATTTAATAATCCGTTCGTAATAATTTGTGATGTTGCATTATTTATAAACTCTCCATCTCTATCTGCATTAGGCGCCAATAATTCAAACAAATCTATTTCTACGTCTGATAAACAAACAAAGGAATTTAAGTCTTCACCTGCATTTGGTTTTTCATCAACGGTTATTGAAAGTACTGTTTCCTGTCCAAGACAAGGGCCATTTGCTGGAACTGTATATACATAATCACCTGAAACTTGAATGCTTGGATCAAAATTACCTAAATATGTTGCCGTATATCCATTGGGTCCGGACCAACTACCTTGCTCGCCTTTCTCCCCTGTTAGTACATCATAAAGATTAAATGGCAAGGTATCGGAACAATAGGAGGCAGCAAGTCCATCGCCTGTTTTATACTGTTCAAAAACAGTAAAGCTCAAAGTAGACATATCTACACAAGTACCATTACTTGTTGTTGTATAGGTAAAATTATATGTTTGCTGATCAGTAACATTAGGGACAACAAAACTATTTGCAATTATAGTATTATTTTCATCTGTCCATTCCCCAAATTCACCTCTATAAACAATTTCTTGATCTACTGTTTCTAATAATGAAATTAAATCAATAGGATTTTCATCTTCACACAATTCAATATTAATTGTATTTTCTCCTGCATATAATTTTTGAGTCAATACTAAAGTTACCAAAGCGGTTTCTTCTGAACAAGCATGATTTGGAGAAGAAAAGTTTGCCGGACAACCTCTAGAATCATATTGGAAGGAGGAACAATCCGCAACACAATTAATATGTGGGTTTACTGTATATCTAAAAATATACGCTCCCGATTCTGCATTAGTTAAATTTACGGTGCCATCGGGTGTATATACCGCATCAAATGTACACACATCACTACTATGGCTTTTTATTCCTAAATCTGAAGGTCCCGAAACAAGTTCCCAATTGGTACACCCATTCTTTTTATATTCATACAGTACTCCATTCTCAGTTGTAAACTCTAATTCATCAAACAAATTAATTGTTGCTGGAGCATTGTCATCCAAACAAATAACTCTACCCTGAGGTTGGCTAAAAGGACGTAACATTTCAAATATTACAAATGGTATATCACTGCCTAAATCTGAACAGACAGCTGAACGTTGATCTACATCAAACCTAAAATTGAACTTCTTAAAACCAAATCTAGGATTTACCGCCATGAGATCATCATAAAATGATTTCATATTTACAAAATGATCCGCAGGTGTAGCAATTTGCCCCCCTGCATCACCATCTCCAGACCACACACCTTCTACATCTTCATTTAATAAATAACTATCATTTGTAAGATCTATATCTAGATCATAAAAGCCGTTTATTAAATCTTCTTCGCAAATTCGTGTTAATTTAGATTCTCCAGAAGACGCTTGACGTATTACTGAAACTGAAACGGTAGTACGCTGCTCTGACACACAAGGCAAAATTCCAGGAACTACATAGACAAGATCAAAAGTTTCTTCATCTACTAATGGTGGCCCAGCCTGATAAGGTATTTCTACATAAAGGTCGGAACCATCTATATTTATAAAATTAGGACTACTCCCTTCATAAATCCAAGCACCATTTAAATGTGGACTCGGATCCGATTGCAGGCCTTTAAACAAATCAAAACCCTCTAAAGGAATACAAACATTCCCCGTATTACAAACCTGTACATTAACCGTATTTGTTCCTATGGGTGGCAGTGCATCTCCTGAAAAAGGACCTAGTATTAAATTGAGTGTTAATGCTGGCACATTACCACAAGAAGCATTACTAAGAATATAGGTATATGTATTAGGCTGTAAAGAACTTTCTGTTAAATCCCAAAGGTTTAAATCCCCCGTATTTGGATCTAGTACAAAATCAAAATTGGGATCAAACCAAGTGCCTTGTTCAATATTATCTCCTGAAACATTAAAGTATTCATCATATAGATTAATCATTCCATCAGGAGTACCATCACTATCTTTATCTATGATAGTCATATCACAAATAACAATAGTCTCGGTTTTATCACAAACTTGAGCATATGAAATCGTCCAGTTTATAAAACAGAATAAGAACAGTAATTTATTGGTAAATTTCAATTTTTGGTTAGGTTTACAAACAAAGGTAAATAAAATGACTCTAATATTAGTCTATTTCCTACAAACAATGAAATATCAAAAAAATAATATTTTCTGAAGCCATAATGGACCGATATTAATTAGATTTTTGCTTTTAATTTAATTTGGCTAAATTAAATGGTTGTTCGCGTGCTATTCAACAGAAAATTGAATTGAATAAAGGCTTAGAAAATGCAGATTTTATTTCTAAAAATAAATACAATTCATTCGAATTGACAAATTTCTGTCCCAATGTACTATGATAATAAATATATCTTTTTGGAACAATCAAAATTCAGCATAGTACTATAACTTACAATAACGACAAAAACCCTTCTTCACCAAAATTGGTAATGAAGGGTTCTTAAATTGTAAAGAAATTAATTTATTAAGCCTCGAAAGGCTCAATAGATACGAAAGATTTCCCTCCCGCTTTCTTCTGGAATTTTACAAGACCATCTACACGTGCATGTAAAGTGTGATCCTTTCCAGCATAAACATTTTCTCCTGGATTGTGCTTAGTTCCACGCTGTCTAACGAGTACGTTACCAGCAATAGCAGCTTGACCACCAAAAATCTTAACACCTAAACGTTTTGATTCTGATTCTCTACCGTTTTTAGAACTACCTACACCTTTCTTATGTGCCATTTTGTTACGGTTTTATATTATTATACTTATGCTGGTTTCCCACCATCTAATTCATCTTGCCATTTCTTCAACTCATCCCATTTACCTTCAGCCGCTAATTTAGCTTGAGCTGGCCAAGTATCAGTTACGTGATTTCCACGAACGTCAGAGATAATATCAGCGATTTTTGCTGCATCAGTTTTAGCTAATTCAGCGAAAGTTGAAATTCCTGCAGCTACTAAAGTTTCTGCAATCTTAGGTCCAATACCTTCAACTTTTTTCAAATCATCTGCCTTAGCAGCTGTTTTTGGTGCAGCTTTCTTAGGAGCAACAGCTTTAGCTGCTACTTCTTTTTTAGGTTCTGCTTTTTTTGGAGCAGCTTCTTTTTTAGGGGCAGATTTCTTAGCTCCTGAAGAAACAATACTCTCAATCAACAATTCAGTTAAATACTGTCTATGACCGTTTCTAACTTTGTAACCTTTACGTCTTTTTTTCTTAAAAACGATTACTTTGTCACCTTTAAGGTGCTTAATGACTTTCGCCTCAACAGCGGCTCCGTCTATAGCTGGGGCGCCTATAGTGATGTTACTACCGTCTTCTAATAAAAGAACATTATCAAAGGTAACATTGCTACCTTCTTCGTTCTGTAAACGGTGAACATACACTTTTTGGTCTTTCGCAACTTTAAATTGCTGCCCTGCTATCTCTACAATTGCGTACATAGCTTGTGTTTGTTATTTATCAATAAATTAATTCCTATTTCTCAATAGGCGGCTGCAAATATACTCCTAATTACTTAATTAACAAGTGATTTTTGCAGAATTTAATACTGTCTTTTTTTTAAATTATTCGATGTCTTAAATAACTGCATAAAAGTTAAGGTCAATACTAGAGAAGTTGCAAAGCCCATTATAGCGACTGTAAAAAACAAAAGTCCTTCTCCCGTATGGTAATCCTTAAACCAAACTTCTGAAAGTTCAGGCAAAAAGCTTGTGTTAATCTCTGTTGCATAAAATGCAAAAAACAGAGTAAAAATTATGGTTGCAACAAATCCAGTGACGATTCCAACCGCAAAACCTTTTCCGTAGTTAAACTCTTCTCTGCTTTTGATTTTTAAGTATTTTATTGCCTCATAAATTCCAAAACCCGTAATGATTCCGTTAAAAAGACTATAAAAAACATTCGTGTGAAGGTTAAAAAGTGAAAGAATTAAAAAATAGGCCACTAGACAACCACTAGTTGCTATACCAAATCTAACAGGTAGTGCAAATTTTATCATAATAGGAAGTTTTAGAAAAGTTGCTTTAAATTAGAAAAAAAGCGTGAATTTTACTACAATCCCATGTTAAAGAATAAAGATTTTTCTTCCTATCTTTATAAATCGATTATTTTCTGTAACAATTACGGAATAATTTATACTAACAATTTTGAAAGTAGTTAAAAGGTTTATTTCATAAAATAAAGTTCACACTTAACTATACAAACACTAATTAAACACTAATTTAAGAATGAAAAGAAATTTATTTCTAGCTGTTTCGCTTTCATTGGCAGCATTAACAGCTAAAGCTCAAGAAGTAACTTACGAAGAGTATAATTTGGATAACGGGCTCCATGTTATATTACACCAAGACAATTCAGCACCTTTAGTAACTACATCGGTCATGTACCATGTAGGAGGTAAAGACAGAACTGAAGGGAGAACAGGCTTCGCTCATCTATTTGAACATTTATTGTTTGAAGGAACCGAAAATATTGAAAGAGGAAAATGGTTTGAAATCGTCTCTTCGAATGGCGGACAAAACAATGCGAATACGTCTCAAGACCGAACCTATTATTATGAAGTATTTCCTTCAAATAATCTGGAACTTGGTCTTTGGTTAGAATCTGAACGCATGTTACACCCTATCATCAATCAAGTGGGAATTGACACCCAAATAGAAGTTGTTAAAGAAGAGAAAAGAAGAAGTTATGACAACAGACCTTACGGTCAAATTTTACAAGTGGTAGGTGAGGCATTATTCTCGAATCACCCTTACAAAGATCCAAACATTGGATATATGAAAGATTTAGAAGCAGCATCTTTAGAAGATGTGACTGCTTATAATAAAATGTATTATGTGCCAAATAATGCAGTATTAACTATCGCTGGAGACATAGATATTATTAAAACAAAGAAAATGATTCAGGATTATTTTGGCCCAATACAAAGAGGGCAAGAGGTTGTCCGAAATTACCCAAAAGAAGAACCTATCACAACTGAATCCAAAACCGTTACTTATGATTCAAACATTCAAATTCCAGCCTCAATCATAGCTTATAGAATCCCTGGCTTTAAAGAACGTGATGCTTATGTTTTGGATATGCTTTCTAGCTATTTGAGTGATGGTCCAAGTTCTAAATTATACAAAAAATTGGTTGATGAACAAAAACAAGCTTTACAAGTGGGCGCATACAATATAGGCCAAGAAGATTACGGAATGTATCTCGTATTTTCATTACCTGTTGGTGAAACTACATTAGCAACTTTAAATTCTGAAATTGAGGAAGAAATTGCAAAAGTGAGAACTGAATTAATTTCTGAAAACGATTATCAAAAATTACAAAATAAATTTGAAAATAAATTTGTAAACTCAAATTCAAGCGTTGAAGGTATTGCTGGCTCTCTAGCCACCAATTACATGTTATATCACGACACTTCTTTAATAAATAAAGAGATTGATATTTATAGATCAATAACACGTGAAGAAATAAAAAATGTTGCTGAAAAATATTTAAAGCCAAATCAACGCGTAATTATTGATTATTTACCAGAAGAAAAACCTGCAAACTAAAACAGCTACGAAAAAAATTCAGCACAAATGAAAAAAATATATATCACATTAGTATTTGCATTATTTGCCATTGTCGCAAGTGCACAAATAGACAGGAGTGTAATGCCAAAATCTGGCCCAGCACCTGAAATAAACCTAAAAGAACCACAACGATTTGAGCTTAAGAACGGTTTAAAAGTATTAGTTGTTGAAAACCACAAACTTCCAAGAGTCTCAATTCAAT